>Ga0114129_10000004_pt1 | contig 160944 bp, 145 predicted proteins | sample RhiMetdeltSRZDD1_FD_80071 | JGI IMG/M metagenome (GOLD analysis project Ga0114129, IMG submission 80071) | Populus rhizosphere microbial communities from Tennessee, USA - Rhizosphere MetaG P. deltoides SRZDD1 (version 2) (version 2) | ecosystem: Host-associated > Plants > Roots > Rhizosphere... | reverse complement strand
GTCGCCGAGCGCCTCCGGTACGCCCACCCCGTCAGCGTCGCCGAGCCCGACCGATGTGAGTACGCCCACACCGGACCCCACGCCGGACGGCGGGGACACCCCGGACGCTCAGCGCGGCGCCGACCCGGGAACGACGCCATGACCGGACCGGCCGAGACCCGGTGGACCGCAGGCGGGGAAGCTGCACGTGGTCTGGACACCCCGGCTGACTTAGACTGCACGCCGATGGACATTCAGGTCGCCGACAATCTGCTCGGCTCGCTGCTGGACGGGCGCTACCGCATTCGCGGAAGGGTGGCCCGCGGCGGCATGGCGACCGTCTACACGGCCGTGGACGAGCGCCTGGAGCGAACCGTCGCCATCAAGATCATTCATCCGGGTCAGGTCCGCGATCTCGACTTCGTCGAGCGGTTCACCGACGAGGCCAAGACGATCGCCCGGCTGACCCACCCCAACGTGGTCGCCGTCTACGACCAGGGGCACCACGCCGGCCTGCCCTATCTCGTGATGGAGTACGTGCGCGGGCGTACGCTGCGCGACATCCTGACCGAGCGGCGGCGGCTGCCCGGCATTGAGGCGCTCGCCGTGCTGGAGCAGATGCTCGCCGCGATCGCCACCGCGCACCGGGCCGGCCTCGTGCACCGCGACGTGAAGCCGGAGAACGTGCTCATCGCCGAGGCGCCGGGCGGCTCCGGTGAACTGATCGACGCGGTCGTCAAGGTGGCTGACTTCGGGTTGGCCCGCGCCGTGGCCGCCAGTGCCGACGACGGTGGCGGCCAGCTCATGGCGACCGTGGCGTACGTGGCACCGGAGCTGGTGACCACCGGCGCCGCCGATCCACGCTCGGACGTCTACGCGGCCGGCATCGTGCTGTTCGAGATGCTGACCGGCCGGGTGCCCTACGACGGCGACCGCCCGGTGGACATCGCTTGGCAGCACGTCGATCGCGATGTGCCACCGCCGTCGCGGGTCGTGCCGGGGTTGCCGCCGGCGCTGGACCAGTTGGTAGCCCGAGCGACCCGCCGCGAGCCGGCCCAGCGGCCGACCGACGCCGGTGCGCTGCTCTCCGAAGTCCAGCAGGTACGCGAATCGCTCGCCGCAGCAGCCGCCCGCGCTCGCCCGTCGGCGCAGCCGACCGTGGTCGTCGGCCAGGTGGTACCGGCCGCCCGCCCGTCCTGGGCCCGCCTGCCCTCCCCCGGCACCGGCCGGGCCCGCCCGCCGGCTCCCCGCTATCAGCCGCCGTTGACCAGCGGGGACAAGCTGCGCCGGGCGTACCAGCGGATCACGGCGACGTCGCGGGGCCGAATGGCGCTGACCGCGAGCCTGGTCGTCATGGCCCTGCTGGTGCTGGTCGGCGGCTGGTGGCTGGCGTTCGGCCGCTACGAGGCCGCGCCCCGGTTCACCGGACTGGACCGGACTCAGGCGCAGGCCCTGGCCGAACGGGCCGGTTTCACCGTCCACTTCGGACCCGGCCAGAACAGCGAGACGGTCAAGAAGGACCAGGTCCTCGACCAGCAGCCGGTGCCCGGCGTACGCGTCGTCAAGGGCAGCGACATCACCCTGACGCTGTCGCTGGGCCCCGAGCGCTACCTCGTGCCCGACGTCGTCGGCAAGAGCTACGACCTCGCCGTGGCCGACCTGACCAGCTTCAAGCTGAAGGCGGCCAAGGGAACTCCACGCTACGACGACACCCGGCCGGTGAACACCGTCCTCGAAGTGCAGCCGAAGGTCGGCACCGAGCTGAAGCCGGGCGACACCGTCACCCTGATCCTCAGCAAGGGCAAGGCCCCGCTGACCGTGCCCAACGTCGTCGGCCAGGACCAGAACGCGGCGCGGGCGCAGCTGGAAGGCATGGGCCTGGTGGTCGCGATCACCTTCAAGAAGTCCGACAAGCCCAACGGCCAGGTCATCGACCAGAACCCGGTCAACGGGGAGGGCGTGGAGAAGGGCCAGACGATCACGCTGACGGTCAGCGAGAACCCCAACGGCTTCCCGATGCCCGACGCCCGCAACCGCGGCTGCACCGACGGCAAGAACTTCCTCATCGCCGCCGGGCTCCAGGTTCAAATCGACAGCCAGATCGGCGAGAACGGCTGGGTGAAGGACCAGAACCCGCAGCCCGGTACGCCGGTGGCGCCCGGACAGCTGGTCGTCATCGCTTGCGGGATCTGATGGCTGTGCCGACCGGCGTACCCTGCGGGGACCGCCGGGGCGATCTCCTCGGGCCAGCGCAGAGGGCCATCGGCGTCCACGCCTTCGCCGGCGGTGGACTGGCCCGCAGCGCGCTGTCCTATGTGGATAAGCTCGGTGCGCGGGCGGTGCAGGTCTACATCGGCAACCCGCGCGGCTGGGCGCAAGCGGTCGGCGACCCGCACCAGGATCGGCTGTTCGTCGACGGCTGTGCCGAGCGGGGCATACCGTCGTACATCCACGCTCCCCTGCTGGTGAACCTGGGCTCGCCGACGCAGCCGACGGTGGCCAAGTCGATCGAGGCGCTGACCCACGCCGTCGCGCGCGGCAAGGCGGTCGGCGCCCAGGGTGTGGTGTTCCACGCCGGCAGCTCGGTCGACGCCGCCCACACCGACCGGGCCTGGAAGCAGGTACGCGAAGCGCTGCTGCCGCTGCTCGACGCCGCCTCATCGCTCGGCGGGCCGCGGCTGCTCGTCGAGCCGTCGGCCGGCGGCGGCCGGTCGCTGGCCGCCCGGGTCGAGGACCTGGCCGGCTACTTCGAGGCCGTCGACCACCACCCGTGGCTGGGCGTCTGCTTCGACACCTGTCACGCCTGGGCGGCCGGGCACGATCTGGCCCAGCCCGGCGGGGTGACGGCCACCCTCGACGCGCTCGTCGCCGCGGTCGGACCCGGACGGCTGAAACTGGTGCACGCCAACGACTCCAAAGACCCGGTCGGGTCCCTGCGGGACCGGCACGAGGCGATCGGGCGTGGCACCATCGGGTGCGCCGCCTTCCGGGAGCTGCTCACCCACCCCGCGGTGGCGGGCGTACCGCTGATCGTCGAGACGCCCGGTGAGACCCAGGCGGACGATCTCGCTCTCCTCCGATCGCTGTAGTTCACCTCACACCTCTTGCGTGACCTGCTGGTTTAGGGCACCCTTACTGAGGCAAGGCTAAGCGATCCGTGAGGGGCTCAGAGTTGTACGCGTGCATCTGCAATCGCGTGGACGAGGACGACGTCCACACCGCGATCCAGTGCGGCGCCCACGACGTCGACAGCATCGGGGATGCCTGTGACGCCGGTACGAACTGCTTCACCTGCCACGATCGGCTGCGCGACATGATCGAGGACTACTTCGCCCTCGTACCCGCCGCCTGAGGCCGTCCCGCCGCCCGACCCGCCGCCTGAGGTCGTGCCCGTCGGGTCCGTCGCAAGACACGCGGCTTAGCGCGGCCTTAGTCGCCCGGCTGATCCGGACATACGGCGTACATTCCTCTCGGTCCGTATTCTCTGGGAGGTTTTCACGTCATGCGAGGCGACGCCCGCGTCATCGAGATGCTCAACGCACAGCTCACGGCCGAACTCACGGCGATCAACCAGTACTGGCTGCACTACCGGATGCAGGAGAACTGGGGCTTCACCAAGCTGGCCAAGTACACCCGGCACGAGTCCATCGATGAGATGAAACACGCCGACCGGCTGGCCGAGCGCATCCTGTTCCTCGACGGGCTGCCCAACTTCCAGAAGCTCAGCCCGCTGCGGATCGGCCAGACCGTCAAAGAGCAGTTCCAGTGCGACATGAAGATCGAGGAGGAGGCGATCGCCCGCCTGCGCGAGGGCATCGAGTACATGCGCTCGGTCGGCGACGTGACCTCGGCGAACATCTTCGAGGACATCCTTGAAGACGAGGAGCACCACATCGACTACCTGGAGACGCAGCTCAGCCTCATCGAGACCCTGGGCGAGCAGATCTACCTGCAAAACGTCACGGAGCACCCGGAGGCTTCCTGACCCGCCGGCTGCGGCCGCTCTCGGCGGAGGGCGGCCGTTTCGCTACTTCAGGATCGCGGTCAGCACCTCGATCGCGCGGTCCACGCCGTCGTCGTCGACGTCGAGGTGCGTGATGAGCCGCAGCGTACGCGGGCCGACCGGCGAGGTGAGAACGCCCTGCTCCCCAGCGGCGGCGGCGAGGCCGACGGCGTCGAGGCGGTGCTCGGCCAACTCCAGCAGCACCAGGTTCGTCTGCACGCGGGCCGGGTCGACGACGCCCAGCGGCGCCAGCGCTTCGGCCATGTGGCGGGCGCGGGCGTGGTCCTCGGCGAGCCGGTGGATGTTGTTGTCGAGGGCGTACAGCCCGGCCGCCGCGATGATGCCGGCCTGGCGCATGCCGCCGCCGAGGCGCTTGCGGATGACCCGGGCGCGGGCGATGTTCGCCGCGGAGCTGACGACCAGCGAGCCGACCGGGGCCCCGAGGCCCTTGGACAGGCAGACGCTCATCGTGTCGAAGAGCTTGCCGTAGTCCTCCAGCGGCACGTCATGGGCGACGTGCGCATGCCAGATGCGGGCACCATCGCAGTGCAGCCCGACGCCGGTACGGTCGGCGATGCCCCGCAGCCGTTGCAGGGTGTGCAGCGGGATGATGACGCCGCCGGCCCGGTTGTGCGTCTGCTCGACCGCGATCGCCTTGGTGAGGACGGTGTGGAAGCCCTCGACGCCGACCATCGACTCGACCAGTTCGACGTCGATCTCGGCACCGGCCGGCGACCACGTACGCGTGGAGATACCGCCGTACGCCCCGGCTGCGCCCAGCTCGTAGGTGACCACGTGGGCCTGAGCGTCGCAGAGCAGTTCGGCTGCGGGCGGTACGAGAAGCTGCAGCGCGATCTGGTTGGCCATCGAGCCCGACGGCGCATAGAGGGCGGCCTCGTGGCCGAACCGCGCGGCGACCCGGCGTTCCAGCTCGTTGACGGTCGGGTCGTCGCCGAAGACGTCGTCGCCGACCTCGGCCGCGGCCATCGCCTCGCGCATCGCCTTGGACGGCCTGGTCACGGTGTCGGAACGCAGATCCACAAGCATGGCTCAGCCTCGCAGCATCTCGGCGACCAGGAACGCCAGTTCCAGCGACTGCTGGGTGTTCAGGCGCGGGTCGCAAGCGGTCTCGTAGCGGCCGGGCAGGTCGGCGTCCTCAATGGCCTGCGCGCCACCCAGGCACTCGGTGACGTCCTCGCCGGTCAGCTCGACGTGGATGCCGCCCGGGTGGGTGCCCAGCATCTTGTGGACCTCGAAGTAGCCGAGGACCTCGTCGACGATCCGGTCGAAGTGGCGGGTCTTGTAGCCGTTGGTCGACTCGTGGGTGTTGCCGTGCATCGGGTCGCACTGCCACACGACCTTGTGGCCACTGTCGCGTACGGCCTCCACAATGCGGGGCAGCGCGTCGCGTACGTACTGGTTGCCCATGCGGCAGGTCAGCGTCAGCCGGCCGGATACGTTGTGCGGGTTGAGCTTCTCGCACAGCTCCAGCACCTCGCTCAGCCCGATCCGGTGGTCGATCTTCACACCGATCGGGTTGGCGATACGGGAGACGAAGTCCAGGTGGGCGCCGTCCATCTGGCGCGTACGGTTGCCGACCCAGAGCAGGTGGCCGGACAGGCCGTAGGCGCGGCCGCCGGCGATCCGGGTCAGCGCGCGGTCGTACTCCAGCGCCAGCGCTTCGTGGGAGGCGTACAGGGTCACGGTCCGCAGCGCCTCGTCGTCGTTCATCCCGCACGCCCTGATGAACGCGAGCGCGCGGTCGATCTCGCGGGCGATCGCTTCGTACCGCTCGCCGAACGCCGAGGTACGCACGAAGTCGCGGTTCCAGTCGTGCACGGCGTGCAGGTCGGCCATGCCGCCGCCGAGGTACGCCCGCAGCATGTTCATCGCCGCCGCGGCGTTGGCGTACGCCCGGATCATGCGCTGCGGGTCGGCGACGCGCGCCGCCGCGGTCGCCTCCAAAGAGTTGATCATGTCACCCCGGTACGCCGGCAGCCCGAGCGCATCGGTGTCGGCCGAGCGCGGCTTGGTGTACTGGCCGGCGACGCGGGCCACCTTGACGACCGGCAGCGAGGCGCCGTAGGTCAGCACGACCGCCATCTGCAGCAGCGTTCGGGCGTTGGCCAGCAGGTGCTGCTCGGTGTTGTCGGCGAACGTCTCAGCGCAGTCGCCGCCCTGCAACAGGAACGCCCGGCCCTCGCAGACCTCGCCGAGGCGGCTGGTGAGCTGGTCGACCTCGTACGGCGCGACGATCGACGGTACGCCCTCCAGCAGCTTGGCGACCTGGCGTACCTCGTCGTAGTCCTCCCACGGCGGCATCTGCGCCCGGGGCAGGCCCTGCCAGGCGTCGAGGCCGAGGGATTCGATGACCGCCGCGTCCCCGGCCGGCCGGCCGAACTCGACCCGGTCGAGCTCGTCGGCGACCGCCGGGTGCCGCAGCTGATGCCATTCCGGACGCGGAGTCGTGCGCATGACAGAAGCCTAATGGCGCGATGCGGACACCATGCGACCGGGAGGCCGTCGTGTGACGGTGCGACCCGGTCAGACACGCCGTCCGCGGTGATGTCCGGTTTAATGATGTTAGTGCAGTAACAGCGGTGTGCGTATGAGCCCGATTTTGCGGCATTGGTGCTGGTCACGGGCCTCGCGCCGGGTGGGCCGGGCGGCTGCGGGCGACCGGGCCGGGGCGTCACCCGTCTCAGCTGCTCTGCGCAGCTATCTCCCTCGCCCGGTCGCGGGCCGCCTCCAAAGCCGCCAGCAGCGCCGCGCGTACGCCGTGATTCTCCAGCTCACGGATCGCGGAGATGGTCGTGCCGGCCGGCGAGGTGACCGCCTCGCGCAGCTTCACCGGGTGCTCGCCGGAGTCGCGCAGCATGATGGCCGAGCCGATGGCGGTCTGCACGATGAGGTCGTGCGCCACCTGGCGGGGCAGGCCGAGCAGGATGCCCGCGTCGGTCATCGCCTCGACCAGATAGAAGAAGTACGCCGGCCCCGAGCCCGACAGCGCCGTGACAGCATCCTGCTGGCTCTCCGGCAGCCGGATGGTCCGGCCCAGCGGCTGGAACATCTCTTCGGCGACGGCCAAGTGCTCGGCGGTGGCGTGCGGACCGGCCGAGATGGCGGTCATCGCCTCGTCCACGAGCGCCGGCGTGTTCGTCATGACCCGTACGACCGGCGTACCGTGCGTCAGGTACTTCTCGAACGTGGACGTCGGCAGGCCGGCGCACAGCGAGATGACGAGCTTGCCGGCCGGGATCCGGGGGCCGAGATCGGCCATGAGCACGGGCGCGTCCTGCGGCTTCACCGCGATCGTCAGGACGTCGGCCTCGCCGATCGCCTGCACGTTGTCCAGGACGCGGATGCCGTAGCGCTGCCGCAGCTCCTCTGCCCGCTCCGACCGCCGGACGGTGGCGATGAGCCGCTCCACCGGCCAGCCGGCCTTCACGAGCCCGGAGAGCAGCACTTCGCCGATCTTGCCGGCGCCGATGACCGCAACCGTACGCACACCGACTCCTTCGCAACAGCCCGAACTTCCCCGTCAGTCTACTGAGCCCTCATCACCGAACCGGTGGGTGTTCAGACATGGACGAGCGGCGATAGGATTCCGGCGACCGCTGTCGACGCGCAAGGGCGAGAGTGTGGCCAGCTGTTTCGTAAGCTATACAGGAGTCGATGAGCCGTGGGCCGAATGGATCGCCACGGTATTGCGGACCGGCGGTCATGACGTCACGCTGCAGGCCACCGACTTTCTGCCCGGCGAGAACTTCGTCGTTCGCATGCAGGAAGCCTCGGCACAGGCCGAACACACCATCGTCGTGCTCTCCGACCGCTATCTAGCCTCTGGTTTCGCGACTGCGGAATGGGCGGCGGCATTCGCGACCGATCCCACCGGAAAGCGGCGTGCGCTCATTCCCATTGCCATCGAACCGGTCCATCCGTCGGGTCTGCTGCACGCGATTATCCGGATCGAGCTGTTCGGCAAGTCCGAAGGCGAAGCGCGCGAACTCGTCCTCGGCGCGGTCGAGCCCAAGCTCCACAAGGTGGCGGCGTTCCCCGGCGGGCTGGTGCCGGCCGCGGCCGCACCGGTTGCGCCGAAGTCGGTGGGCCTGCGTGCCGTCGAAGTATGGCGCCTGCCGACCAGTGACAGTGTGCTCATCGGACGCGACCACGAAGTGGAGCAGCTGTCGCTGGCCTGGTCCAGCGGCACCAACGTGGTGACGATCGTCGGATGGGGTGGCTCCGGGAAGACCAGCCTGCTCAACAGCTGGCTCGCCGGCATCGCCGCGTCTCGTTACGGCGGCGCCGAGCGGGTCTACGCGTGGAGCTTCGACAGCCAGGCCAACGGCGGCCAGATCGCCACCTCCGATCAGTTCATCGACGGCGCGCTGCGCTTCTTCGGCATCGAACCGATGGCCACCACGTCGGTCTGGGAGCGGTGCCGGCAGCTGACGAACCTGCTCCAGCAGGGCCGCAACCTGCTCATTCTGGACGGGCTGGACCGGTTGCAGGAGCCGCCGGGCGGGCACCCGGGCGGATCGCTGCGCGAACCGGTGATGCGCATGCTGGTCCGCGAGCTGGCCGCCTTCAACAACGGCCTCTGCCTGATCACCAGTCGCCTGCCGGTCGCCGACATCCAGCCGTTCCAGGGCCACACGTGCCTGAACATCACCCTGGGTCCGCTGACGGTCGCCGACGGGACGCGGCTGCTGACCGAGGAGGGAGCCACCGGCGACACCGCCCTGCTGGAGACGGCCGCGGCCGAGGCCCGGTGCCATCCGCTGACGCTGCGCTTGCTCGGCAGCTACATCCGCACCGTCTACCACGGCGATGTCGGCCGCTGGAAGTCCTCGGGCCTGCCGGCCGCGCTGGAGCAGGCCCGGCACGACATCGCCGGCCGCATCATGGACGAGTACGCGGGCTGGTTCTCGGGGCGGCCCGAATCGCAGATTCTCAGCTCGATCGGGTTGTTCGATCGGCCGGCGACCGCGGGTGAGCTGTCGGCGATCCGCGCCAAGCCGGCCGTCGACGGGCTCAACAACCTTCTCGTCGATCTCAACGATGTGCAGTGGGCGTACGCGGTGAGCAACCTGACCGCGGCCGGCCTGCTCTCCCAGCGGGTGGACGAGGAGGCGGCGCTGGAGGCCCACCCCCTCGTCCGATCCCACTTCGGCGCGGTTCTTCGCGACAGCTGGCCGGCGGCGTGGCGGGACGGGCATGAGCGGCTGTACCGCCACCTGAGCGGGATCGCGGTGGCGAAGCCGTCGAATCTGAAGGAATGCCTGCCGCTGCTGTCGGCCGTGTGGCATGCGACCCAGGCGGGGCTTGCCTCGCGGATGCCGCAGGAGATCTACTGGCCGCGGCTGTCTCAGGACAGCCATCAGCTGCGCGACGTTCTCCGCGCCGCGGCGACGAACTTCCAGGTGCTGTCCTACATCGTCGGCGCTGCTGACACCGCCGAGCCGCCGCTGGCCCCCGTGGAGCTGGCGAAGCTGCTCTGTGACCAGGCTCTGGACCTGCGCATGCTGGGCAAGCCGCAGGATGCCGTGCTGCCGCTGCGGCGGGCGGCCGACGAGGCCATCGCCGCGCACGATCCGGCCGTGGCGACCAATGCTTTGCGGCACCTCGCCCAGCTCCACCTGACCCTCGGGCAGTTCGCCGAGGCCAAGACCGCCGCCACGGCCGCGACCGAGCAGTCGGTCGCCCTGTCGCAGTCGCACGTCGAATCGGTGGCCGCCGCGCTCACGCTGGCCGATGTCAACCGCCACATCGGTGAGGCCGCGGCCGCCTATGAAGCCGTCCGGGAGGTGCTGCACCGCCTCGATGACGAGGAGGTCATGAGCGGCCACGCTCACCGCGCCACGCTCTACATCGCCGCCTTCCGGGCGGTGGAGATCTCGGTTGCCACGCGTACGCGCGTCCTCGGGGACCCGGCGGCATTCGAAGACCTCGTCCGGCTCCGCGATCTGGTGGCGCGGCTGGCCGATCTCAACCAGCGGACCCGAGCCCTGTCGCTGCCGCGTGCCTTGATGGGCCTCGCGTCGGCCATTCTCGCGGCGGCGCAAGGCCACCTGGACCCCGCGACCCCGGTCCGGATCGACCACGCGATCAGCGAGATCCGCGAGACCGGCCAGCGCCCGTGGCTGGTTCAGGGGCTGCTGATCCAGTCGGCGGCGTTCCGGTTGTCAGGTGCGTTCGACAGCGCATCGAGCAGCCTTCGCGACGCTCGGGCAGTATGCCTTGCCGACGGCATGGTCACCCGGCAGTTCGACTGCGACTTCGAGGCCGCCACCCTCGAGATGGCCCGAGGCAACCGCTGGCAGGCCCGGATCATGCTGGACTCCCTCGCCGCCGCCGCGAAGGCGATCGGGTACCGGTACATGGTCGATCAAGCGACGGACGCACCCGGCGCACCCTTCGATCATGGCGTACCAGCGAGCGGTGTCGACCACCACATCGACTAGCCTCGCACCATCGCCGATCGACTTCCGCAGCCGGGCCGACGTAGCCGCTTTGCGGTCGTTCTCCGTCCAGGCGGCCGTCGCGGCCCACGCTCGCTCCGCCACGTCGCGGTCCGTCGCCGCCGCAAGCCAGTCTTCCATGGACGCGGGAGTCAGAAACGCCACCAGATCGCAGCGAGCGGCGATCTCGCGGCTGGCTCCGACCGTGCCGTCGACGATGACGAGATCTCCCGTACGCGCACCGGCAAGCGTCGTCATAGCCGCATGAGCACCCACAGCCCAGGAGTACTCCTTGACCGCCGTGTCCTCACCAGCGCACAGAGCGTCGAGGATCCGGCCGAGATCCGTGAGGGAGTGACCCGCCTCGGCGCATCCGTCCACACCGGATACATGACGCTCCCGGCGGGACAACACCGCGGTCTCGGTCGGCAGCACTACCGAAGCACGTGGCCAGAGTTCGGCGATGCGCATGCTGAGCGCCGTCTTGCCGGTGTACGGATAGCCGCTGACGGCCAATACCACCGGGCGGAGCCGATCGCGCAGCGGGGCCAGATGAGAGACGAGCAAATCCGCCACTTCGCGACCAGCGATGCACCTCATCCGCACGACCGGCTCTGATCGATCGTCAGAAGTACGCACGAGTCATCGAGGTCGACGCGGACCGCGTCGAGCGCACATATCGATATTCCGCCGGATCGCGGCGGCCGATCCGCCGTAATGCGTACCGTCCGCAGGCCCGCGTTCTGGGCGGAAGCGATGCCCTTGTCGGTGTCCTCGAAGGCCACGCAGTGCTCGGCGGACCGGTTCAGCAGGCTGACCGCCAGCAGATACGGCTCGGGATGGGGCTTCTGCAAGACCGTGCGCTCTCGGCTGATCACCAGCGGCCTGCGCTCCGTCGGCCACAGGACGTCGACGATCGTCTCTACCGATCGCGCGCTGCCCCCGGAGACGACGGCCGTGGGGACTTGTGCCCGATCCAAGGCGGTCACGAGATCCGCGGCCCCCGACCGCAGCAGCAACCCGCCCTTCACCATTTCTCGAAAGAGCCGCGCTTTCTCCGTGGCGATCGTCTCCACCGGTACGCGCGGATTCAACGTCGCGATGAACTCGGCCGGGGTTGAATCGCCCTCCACGCAGGCCCGCCGGTACTCGTCCCACGTGAAGGTGATGCGGGACAGCCGCTCGGCGGCCAGTTGCCACGACCGTGCGTGCAGCGGATCGGTGTCGGCCAGGGTTCCGTCCAGATCGAACAGAACCGCGCCGCGAAGCCGGTCGACTCTGATCTGCACCGCCGAGTCATTCATGCGCTGTCCCGCCATCCGACGTACCCAGATAGGCCGCGAAGCGATCGTACCCACGGTCATGCCGGCGAACGCTTTCGCCATCGGGAAGCGTACGCGTACAGGAGCCGGCGAATCCGGCGACGGCGTCGCGCATGGACGGTTTCCACCCCGCCATTACGGCCGGCACAATAGCGGCGCCCCGAGCCGACGAAGCCGGAATCTGCGGATCGTATATCTCGGTGGCCAGAACATCGCTGTAAAGACGCACGATCCGGGCGTCCGCAAAGCCTCCACCCACGACGGTGATGTCCGAAATCGCGCTTGTCTGGGAATCCGAGAGGACCCGATCCCGAGCCGCGCGGACCGTGTAGGCCACACCGTCCACCGCCGCTCGGACCATCTCCGGCATCGTGTGATGCGTTTGCAGTCCATGCCAAGCGCCCAGACCCGACGAGAACATCGGCTCGCCCGCCAGGAAGGGCACGAAGACCGGAAGATCCGCGGTGGGCTCGACGGAGAAGGCGGCGCCGAACAGGTCGGGCCAGGTCAGCGACCACAGTCGCCGGACACAGTCCAGCGCGAGCCCACCCGAGCGTACGCCCGCCATCAGGTAGTGCTGCCCGCTATCCGGGCCCGCCAGCGCCATGAGCCCGGGAGCCGGCGGCTGCGGAGATCCGCTGATCGCATGGCTCAACTGCGCTCCGGTGCCCAGCGTCAGGACGGCCTGGCCCGGCTCCAGGGTCCGTCCACAGCCGACCAGCGACGCCGCTACATCGGCCAATCCGAGCGCCACTGGGATGCCGCTGTCCACGCCGAGCCGCCGAGCCGTCTGCGGCCGCAGATGTCCGCGTACCGCGGCGCTGGGCTGGATCTTCGGAAAGGCCGCGAGATCGAGGCCGAGCGAAGCGATCAGATCGCCGTGCCAGGCGCCACTGGGGAAATCCCACAGACCCGTGGCCGACGCATCGGTCGGCTCGGTCGCGACGGCGCCGGTGAGATGGAAGCCCAGCCAGTCCTTCGGTTGCAGGACGTGGCGGATCCGCTGGAAGTTCTCCGGCTCGGCCGCGGCCAGCCAGCTCAGGAGAGCCACGGTGACCGCCGACGGCGCCGGATTGACAAGAGCTGACCGGTAGCGAGTGATAAGCCTGCCGATCTCATCACCCACGCGCCGGGTCGCTCGGTGCGTCCAGATCAGCGGCCGGCGTACCGGCGCCGCATCGCCGTCCAACGCCACGACGCCGTGCATCTGCCCGGACAATCCGATGCCCTGGACCACGAAATCGCCGCCGGCCAGCGCCTCACGGACGGCGACGGCGACGCTGTCCACCCAGGCGGCGGTGTCGGCCTCACCGGTGGCGGCGCGCTCGCCCATGTCGTACGCGCAGCGCCCCAACCCGAGCGGAACGCCTTGCGAGTCCAGAACCATGGCCTTCGCGGCGCTGGTACCGAGATCGATCCCGAGGACGGCCGGACGCCTGCTCACCTTCTGACAATGCGCAACCGGGGCACGAATGTCCATGGTCCGGGCGGCGCCCTCGCGGCACCACCCGGACCAGGTCGAGTCCGGTACGCACTCAGCTGCCGAAGAAGACCTCGGATTCGAGGTAGCGCTCGACCGGAACGGTCTTCAGCTCCCGGGTGGCCTCGATGAGCGGCACCCGGACGATGTCGGTACTGCGCAGGGCGACCATCTTTCCGAAGTCACCGTCGTTGACGGCGTCGATCGCGTGCAGACCGAAACGAGTGGCCAGTACGCGGTCGAACGCGGTCGGCGTACCGCCGCGCTGGATGTGGCCGAGCACGACCGTGCGCGCCTCGTTACCGGTACGCGCCTCCAGCTGCTCGGCCAGCCACTGCCCGATGCCGCCGACGCCCACTCCGCCGAAGCGGACGTGCCCGAAGTCGTCGATCTTCTCGCTCGTGACGACCATCTGGCCGGCCAGCGGGTGGGCACCCTCGGCCACCACGACGATGGGCGCGTACTGGTGCTGGAACCGCTTCTCTACGTAGGCGGCGACCTGCTCCACGTCGAACTGCCGCTCCGGCAGCAGGATGACGTTCGCGCCGCCGGCCAGCCCGGCGTGCAGGGCGATCCAGCCCGCGTGCCGGCCCATGACCTCGACGACCAGCGTCCGGTGGTGCGACTCGGCGGTGGTGTGCAGGCGGTCGATCGCCTCCATCGCGATGTTGACCGCGGTGTCGAAGCCGAACGTGTAGTCGGTCGCGCCGAGGTCGTTGTCGATCGTCTTCGGTACGCCGACGACCTTGACGCCCAGCTCGTCCAGCTTGGTCGCCACGCCGAGCGTGTCCTCGCCGCCGATGGCGATCAGCGCGTCGACGCCCATGGACGCCAGGTTCTGCTTGATCCGCTCGACGCCGTCTTCCAGCTTGAACGGGTTGGTGCGGGACGAGCCCAGGATCGTGCCGCCGCGGGGCAGGATGCCGCGGACCTCCTGGACACCCAGTGGCTTGGTCAGACCCTCCAGCGGACCCTTCCAGCCGTCGCGGAAGCCGACGAACTCGTGGCCGTAGCTTCCTACGCCCTTGCGGACCACCGCGCGGATGACCGCGTTGAGACCGGGGCAGTCGCCCCCGCCGGTGAGGACACCGATTCGCATCTCGATCCCTTTCGAGGGTGCACATCCGGCCCTGATCGAGCCCCAGAACATCATGATCGGCGACGCTGCCGGCCCGGGGCGGGCCGCAACTGCGCACTGTATCGCTCCTGGCCGAACCGTTTCCAGTCACCCCGTAACCTACGCTCACCGGCGCGCCCCGGCATCCGGACGGCCCGCTCAGCGAGCACTGTGCCAGCTGCAAGCCCGCGCCAAAGGTGGGTCCGATGTCCGGTTCGGCGCCGTGGTCACGCCCTTGCCGACGGGCGAGAACCGGTCATCGCACGCCAGCGGGCGAGATTGTGACGCGCGTCGACCAGCGCGTCGTGCCGGGCCGAGGGCGCCTCCGGCAGCCTCGGCCGGCCGGCGTCGTCCCACAGCTGGCGCAGCTCCTTGGTGAACCGGGGAATCACGCGGGGCAGGGCCTGCATCGCGCCCCACAACTGCGCCAGCGCCACATGGTCGTAGGCGGCGTACCAGGCCCACAGCTCGATCTCCTGGGCCGGATCGTCCTGCAGCGGCTCGACCAGGAACGCCAGGAGGTCCTCCCGCAGCCGCTCCCGCGAACGCCACGCCGGATGGCCGGGCGAGGGCAGCTTGTCCAGCACGTTGCGCCGGACCCAGCCGATCGCCTTGCCCGGGTCGAACTGGCTGGAGATCGCGTAGAACTCGCGGCCGTGCTCGTCCACTATCCCGATCGAGACCAGGTCGATCGTGACCCCGTCCTCGATGAACTCGCAGTCGTAGAAGTAGCGGTACGGCATCAGTCCCCTTACTGTTCCCGGCATGACCTTCTCGATCGTTGCGCGCTCCAGCGACGGCCTGGCCCACGGTGTCGCGGTGGCCAGCAAGTTCCTCTCCGTCGGAGCGGTGGTCCCGGCCGCCGAGGCTGGTGTGGGCGCACTGGCCACTCAGTCTTACGCCAACGTCGCCTACCGCCCGCAGGGGCTCACATTACTGCGTACACAGGTCACGGCGGCGGACGTCGTAGCCGGTCTGGTCGCCGCCGACCCCGGCCGCGACCAGCGCCAGGTGGGTGTGATCGGCCGCTTCGGCGAGGGCGCCACCTTCACCGGAACCGGCTGCCACGCTTGGGCGGGCGGGCTCGCCGGCGACGGGTACGCCGTCCAGGGCAACATCCTGGCCGGGCCGCAGGTCGTCCAGCGGATGCGGGATGCCTTCCTGGCGAGCGAGAAGAGTACGCCCGGCGACTCGGCGATGGCGCTGGCCCGGCGGCTGGTGACCGCGTTGCGGGCGGGCGACGAGGCCGGCGGCGACAGCCGGGGCCGCCAGAGCGCGGCGCTTTTCGTGGTGGCGCCCGGTGCCGGGTACGGCGGCACCAGCGATGTCGCCGTGGACCTGCGCGTGGACGATCACGCCGATCCCTGCGCCGAACTGGAGCGGCTGCTGGGCTTGCACGCGCTGCTGTTCGAGAAGGCCGACCCGGACACCCTGCTGGAGCTGAGCGGCCCGCTCGCTGACGAGGTCCGGGCCCTGCTGGCCGAGCGGGGGCACACCCAAGACGACCTCGACACCGCGCTGGCCGACTGGGCCGGGATCGAGAACCTGGAGGAGCGGATCGTGCCGGGCCGGATCGATCCGCTCGTCCTGGACCACCTGCGCGGCTGAACCCGTTCCAGCGACGCCTTATCGGGGGACGTCCGTCCCCTGGGGACGGTCGAGGGGGCGGCCCCGGACCGACCAGTTGGCCGATGTCGTCCCTCCGGACAGCCGAGTGCAGCCGTCCGGCGGAAGACGCCACATCGTGCGCAATACGCGCACACCGTATCGTCAGCGGCGATGGGCGAACCCCGAACGGGTACGCGCGGTGGCGGCCGTTCGGCCGGGCCAGCATCGTCGGTAACCGTCGCGAAGCGGATTACGGCATCGTCATGGTCACCGATCGGCTTGTGTCATACGGGCGTGGCACACACCGGCTGGCCCGGGGGTGTACAAGCCCGGATCCGCAGACGATGATCTGGGATGCGGCTTGCGGTACCTCGTGGGCTGCTGACGAACGAACCGGCAAACGTTTTCGCCGGAGGGGAGGGGTGGCGCAGTGGAGATGCGGCTTCCGGAGCCTGCTGACGCGCTCACCGGGGTGGAGATGTTCACGGGCCTCGAACCCGAGGCCCGCCAGCGACTTATAGCGGCGGCCGTGCCGCGCAGCTACCGGCGGGGGCAGCTGCTGTTCGTGGAGAACGATCCGGGCGAGTCGCTCATCGTTCTCAAGCGGGGCAGCGTAGCGGTATTCCGAACGGCACCGACCGGAGAGCGCGCGGTGCTCTCGGTCATGCGGCCTCCGGACGTCTTCGGCGAGCTGTCCCTTCTGGACGGCCTGCCCCGCTCGGCGTCGGCCGAGGCGCTGGAGGACTGCTCGGCCCTCGCGCTCAGCCGCGGCGCCTTCATGGAGCTGGTGCACACGCATCCGCGCATCCTCGACGCCGTGATGCGCTCGCTCGGTGCACTGATCCGGCGCCTGACCGAGCAGAACGCCGACCACGTCTTCCTGGACCTGCCCGGCCGCGTCGCGAAGACCCTGGTCCGGCTGGCCGGTGAGAGCCAGGCTCCGATGATCACCATCGAGCTGAACCAGAGCCAGCTGGCCGAGATGGCCGGTGGCTCGCGGCAAAGCGTCAACCAGGCCATCGGGTCGTTCGCCAGCCGGGGCTGGCTGCGTACCGAGGGCCGGCGCATCGTGGTGACGGACCTGCCGTCGCTGCGCCGCCGCGCCGGGATGGCGGATCGGTAGGCGACGACCGGTGAACCCCGGTAGCGCACTGCGCTGCCGGGGTTCGCACTGTCACGCTTCTTCGGCTTCCTCGTCAGCGACGGTGGGGCCGGACCACTGCTCTTCCTGCTCGCGCTCGGTCGGGCCGGACCACTCTTCTTCCTGCTCGGTAGGGCCGGACCGCTCTTCCGGTTCGCTCATGGTGTGAACAACTCCTCTCTCTTCCAGCTCCGCGAGGGTGATCACATCGATGTCCACGACATCCCCAGCATTGTGGGCGATACCGAACGGATCGGTCCACTCGGCCGCAAGTCGCACCAGCACCCCGCCGCCTCCCTCGCGAGTGAATGCCCGTCGGGCTGGCAGAACTCTAACCATCTCGGCGAACTTGTGCTGCGTGTTGTCGGTTTGACTACACGTCGGCTTTGCGGAAGGTCCCCTGTCCCCGATACTGGACCCCCATGCCTTGGAGACCGCCATTTCTCTGACCTGCCCGAACTGTGATCGAGCGGCCGGCGCCGAGGACAAGTTCTGCGCCGGGTGCGGAAGCAGCCTGGCTCTTTCATGCGTCCAATGTGGACGTCCGGCGGGTCCGGAGGACAAGTTCTGCTCGGGATGCGGTGCCCGGCTGGGCGTACCGGCGGCGGCGCCGCGCGAGGACCGGCGGCTGGTCACGGTGCTGTTCGTCGACATGGTGGACTTCACGCCGTACGCCGAACTGCTCGACCCCGAGCAGGTACGCACGACCCAGCACGAGTTCTTCGGGACCGTACGCCGCATCGTGCGCCAGTACGGCGGCGTACTGGAGAAGTACATCGGCGACGCGGTGATGGCCATCTTCGGCGCACCCGTGGCGACCGAGAACGATCAGCTGCGCGCGGTGCGGGCGGGGCTGGAGGTGCAGCGGGCCCTCGACCGGCAGGCGGGCACGATGGCGAACCGGTCGTTCCGGGTCGGCATCGCCTCCGGGCAGGCACTGGTGAATCTGGACGCGGCTCGCGAGGGCGGCCAGGCGATCGCCGCCGGCGATGTCGTCGTCACCAGTTCGCGGCTGCAGGCGGTGTGCCCGCCCGGCGGCGTCCTGGTCGATCAGCTGACCTTCGAGGCGACCCGCGACGACATCGAGTACGCCCAGCAGCCCCCGGCGGTGCTGAAGGGCAAGCGGCACCCGAGCATGGTCTGGCTGGCGACGGCGGCCCGGCGGCTGCGGCTGGGCGAGCGCGACGAGTCGACCCCGATGGTCGACCGCGACCACGAGCGGGGCATCCTCACGACCGCGCTGCACCGCACGATCGCCGACCGGACACCGCAGCTGGTGACCATCTTCGGCGCCGCCGGCATCGGCAAGAGCCGGCTGCTGCGGGAGCTGTCACGGTACGCCGGCCGGCTGCCGCGCCACGATGTGCGGTGGCTGGTCGGCCACTGCCCGCCGTTCGGCGAGAACGTCACGTACGCGGCGCTGGTCGAGATCGTCAAGTCCGAAGTGGGCATCCTCGACACCGACGACGACACGACCGCGCGGGCGCGCCTGTCGGAGGCCCTGCGGCGGCTGGCCGGAGCGGCCGAGGCCGAGCGCCTGGCCGACGCCATGGCCCCGCTGCTGGGCCTGCCCGGGTCGCGCCTGCCCCCGGCCGAGGCCGAGTCGGCGTGGCGGCGGTTCCTGTTGCTGCTGGCCGACTCCGGGCCGACCGTGCTGGTCTTCGAGGACATGCACTGGGCCGACGGGGCGATGCTGCGGTTCGTGGAGATGCTGTGCGGCGCGGGCAAGGGCCTGCCGCTGCTGGTGATCGCCACCGCCCGGCCCGAGCTGCGCGAGAGCCGTCCCGGCTGGACCGGCGCCATTACCAGCTCGGTGTCCATCTCGCTCGGCCCGATGCGCGACAGCGACATCTCGACGATGTACGCCCAGATGTTCGGCCAGTCGGCGTTCCCGTCGTCGAGCCTGGAACCACTGATCGAACTGGCCGGCGGCAACCCGCTGTACGCCCACGAGTACGTGCGGATGCTGGTGGACCGGGGCGAGCTGCGCCCGGTCGGTCCGACGTGGATGCTCGACGCCGACGAGTCGACCCCGATGCCGCAGACCGTTCAGGCGGTCATCGCCAACCGGCTCGACCTGCTGGAGCCGACCGACCGCGTGGTGCTTCAGGCCGCCGCGGTCATCGGCAATCAGTTCTGGCCGGGCGCGGTCTGCGCGGCCGCGGGACTGTCGCCGGAGACCGTCACCCGCGCGCTGCACCGCTTGGAGCAGCGCGACCTCGTCGCCGAGAGCGTCACCTCCACGATGGCCGACGAGCACGAGTACGCCTTCCGCCACATCCTGGTACGCGACGTCTGCTACCAGCGCCTACCCCGATCGGAGCGGGTCGCGTTCCACCACCGCACCGCGGACTGGCTCGGGTACGCCACCGACGGCCGCCCTCACGATCTGGGCGAGGTGCTGGCCAACCACCGCTGGGCGGCCCACGAGATCGCCCGGACTCTGGGTCTGGATCCGACGCCGTACGCACCGGCCGCTCGCGATTCGCTGCACCTGGCCGCGCGGCGGGCGTACGCGCTGCATGCGCTGGACACCGCACAGACCTTGGTGACCCGGGCTCTGAGCCTGAAGCTGGAGCCCGATCCGACGCTGGAGCTGTTCGCTGCCGAGCTGGCGCTGTGCCGCGACGGCGATGCGTTCATGGCGTCGGGCGGCGTGGACCGCCTGATCGAACTGGCCGCCGAGCTGTCCGAAGCCGGTGAGATCGCCGGTGCGGCACGGGCGTGCACGCTGCTGGGGCAGACCGAGTTGTTGCGAGCCGACCGCGCCGAGGCGCTGCACTGGCTCGGCCTGGCCGCCCGCCACTTCGAGGACCTGCCCGACAGCCCGGAGAAGGCCGAGGCGCTGCTCGAACTCGCGCGTACATGGATGATCGACTTCGAGTTCGACCCCGCCACCGAGGCCGCCCGCGGCGCGGCCGAAGTCGCCAGCCGGCTGCACCTGGCCGAGGCCCACGCCAGCGCCCGGATCACGATCGCCACCGCGCGTTTCCTGTCCGGCCAGGCCGCCGACCTCTCCGAGCTGGTCGCCGTCACCGACGACTGCCGCCGGTCGCAGCTGAGCAGCTGGCGGCGCGCGGCCGGCAACCTCGCGTGGGCGTACCTGGAAGAGGGCGACGTCGCCGGGAACCTCCGGCTGCTTGCCGAGACCCGGGCGGTCGTCCGCGCCGGCGGCCACGCCCTGCTGGTCAGCTACAACGAGCAGGCGCAGTACGCGTACATGTCCGGCGACTGGCCGAAGGCGATCGCGGCCGTGACCGCGGCGATGCGCCGCCCGACCGACGAATGGGACGTGCACGCGCTCGCCATCGGGGCGTGGATGCGCGTCCTGCGTGGCGAAAGCGTGGACTCCGGACAGGACGATCCGATCGAGATGGTGCTGGCCGCCGCTCGCCACTCCGGCTTCCACCGGGTGGTGCGGTCGGCGTACGCCCACTCGGCCCTGTGCCGGGCGCTGCAAGGCCGCCTCGACGAGGCCCGGTCGCTGCTGAACGAGCTGGAACAGGACTGGCTGCAATCCGAGATGATCGGATTCGGCGAGTGGGTCGCGGCGGCCGGGCACGTCGCTGCCCTGCTCGGCTCGGATGCCGCCGCTCAGGTGCAGGCGATGGTGCTGCGGTCGAGACGGCGTACGCCGTGGGTGGTGGCCGCGCTGGAGATGGCGTCGGGGGCGCTGGCCGAGGAGCAGGCCGTGGCCGCCGGGCATTACCTGGCTGCCGCCGATCGCTACGCCGCCATCGGTACGCCCAGCGACGAAGCGCTCGCGCTCGCCGCCGCGTTGCGGATCATGCCGGCCGGTGACGATCGGCTCGACAACGTGTCCGAGCGCGTACGCCACTTCGCCGAGCGTAACGCCGCTCCCCGGCTGTTCGGCCCGCTGCTGGGCTCGGCTCGCTAGACCGCCACCGGCTGGGCCGCTTTCACCTTCACCGCGTAGACGTCGACGTACTCGCGGCCGGTCAGCTCCATCAGTTCATACATGATCTCGTCGGTGACCGCTCGCTCCACGAACCGGTCGCCGGCCATCCCGGCGTACCGGGAGAAGTCGAGGGGCGCGCCGAAGCGGATGCGTACGCGCATGATCTTGGGAATGACCTTGCCGATGGGCTGGACCTCGTCGGCGTTGAGCATGGCGACGGGGATGACCGGGGCGCCGCTCTCCAGCGCGAGCCGGGCGACGCCGGTCTTGCCGCGGTACAGGCGGCCGTCGGGTGAGCGGGTGCCCTCGGGATAGATTCCGGCCAGCTCCCCGGCCTTCAGTACGCGCAACTGCGTGTCGAGAGCGGCCTGAGCGGCCCGCCCGCCGGACCGGTCGACCGGGATGGTGCCGGTGCCGACGAAGAACATCTTCTTGAGCCGGCCCTTGATGCCCTTGCCGGTGAAGTACTCCGCCTTGGCGACGAACGTCACCTTCCGCGGTACGACCAGCGGCATGAAGATCGAGTCCGAGAAGGACAGGTGGTTGCTGGCGAGGATGGCCGCGCCCTCGCGGGGCACGTTGTCGAGCCCCTCGACCTGCGGCCGGAAGACGAGCTTCAGCAGCGGGCCGAGGATCACGTACTTCAGCAGCCAGTAGAACACCGCGGTCCTCTCCGGTGTCGCGTGTCCGTGCGGGCACTCGCCCGTGGGGTAGCGCTCCCCGCAGAGCCTATGAGTGGATGCGGCACGCCACAACGCACTGCACAATCTCCCTCCGCCCGTGTCACACTGAAATGTCCGCGCGCCCGCCACCCCAGCCGGGCCGCGCAGCAGACCTGCGGGAGGGGCTGATGTCCGTGCTCGGGGACCCTGACGGCCGCTCTTCCGACCAGGTCGACGCCGCGTTCGCCCAGATCGTCGCGGGCTACGACAGCACGCCCGCCGAGGTGACCTGGCCCTCCAGCGAAGACCTGGCCGCACCGTCGCCGACGCCTTCACCGGAGCAGCCGGCCGGGCCGGTCGGCCCGATCTGGCCGGCGAACGGTCCGATCCTCAATCGCGATCCGCGGGCCGCCGACCCCGACGGGCCGTCGCTGCTGGACGGGCTCGACACCTTCGGCGCCGACCTGCCGGACGACGACGGCGAGCCGTTCGTGCCGCCGCCGCCACCGCCGCTGCCGCGCATCTCGTTCCAGGCCATCGCGGGCACCATCGCGATCATCGCCGGGCTGTGGCTGTTCTTCGACACCGACCTGCTGCCCATCGGCGATCAGGCCGCGATGCTGCTCGGGCTCATCGGCATCGTCGGCGGCGCGGCCGCGCTGATCATGCGGCTGCGGCCGGGCGGGCCGGACGACCCCGACCTGCCCGACGACGGCGCCGTCGTCTGACCGCCACCCAAGATCCCGTTTCCGCGCATGATCCTGTTCAGATCAGGGATACTGCCCGCTTGGGAGCGATCCCACGCGGTCATATCCCTGATCTGAACAGGATCATGGGGAGTGGGGAGCCGGGGAGCGCGCTTAGTTCTTTTCGAGCCAGTCGAGGATGGCGTCGATGGGCTCGCGCCAGCGGGCGTCGAGCATCATGTCGTGCCCCATGCCCGGGAACAGCAGCGGTGCCCCGCCGAACCGGCGAGCGGCCTGCTTGAGCGCGTTCGGCGCCACGATCCGGTCGTCGGGGCTGCCGACGACGAGCACCGGCGGCGCACCGACCGGGGGCTCCGGCTCGGTACCCCACAGCAGCTGCCACTGGGCGCGCGTACTGGCCCGGCCCAGGCGGCGGGCGTACCCGCGGGCGGCCGCGACCGGCAGCTCGCGGCTGAACAGCTGCGCCGCGGGCAACCGCAGACCACCGCCGAACAGGGCCGGCAGGACCAGTCCCGGGTTGCGCATGGCCGCGTTCACACCGCCGAGAACCGGCGCCACGAGCACGCCCGCCCGCGCCGGGTACCGCGCTAACGCGTGCGAGACAACCAGAGCACCCGCGCCGTGCCCCACGATCACCGCGCGCTTCGGCAGGCTCGCGGCCACTTGGACCACATCGTGGGCGTACGCCCGCAGCGTCGCCTTCTTGTCCGGACCGCTGCCGCCCTGGCCCCGAAGGCTGAGCGCATAGGCGGGGAAGCCGCGGGAGGCGGTGTGTTCGAGCCAGTGCTCGTTGTACGCCCAGGCAGCGTGCCCGAACCCGGGGACGAACAGCACCGGCGGGCGCCCCTCGTCCACTTCTGGGGTGGCGGTCAGCACCTCTCGGCGTACCGGTCGAATGGGGTTGGACCACTCGCGCAGCCGCAGCACGTTCACGCTCATCGCGCCCCCTCCAGGGTGTCGATCGCGCGCTGCAGCTCGCGAAGGTAGGTGACGTGGCTGACCTCGAACCAGTGCCGGGTCGAGTCGGTCGTGCGGCCGTCGTGCCAGGAGTCGCCGGCATGCGACTCGACCCGGCGGCCGAAGGCGGCGGCGCGAGCCGGCGCGACCTGGCGAGCGCGCAGGTAGCGCGCGAACGCGACCGACTGCCAGTGCGCCAGCGGGAAGACCCCGGCGTCGGGCTGGACCAGCCCGGCGACGGCGAGCGTCGGGAACCGGCGCGGGAACGTGTGCAGGTATAGCTTGGGACGGCCGTGCGCGTCGATGCCGAGCAGCTCGGGGGCGAGGAACTCGAACGTGGGCCGGTAGCCGGTGGCCAGCACGACGAGATCGGGCTCGATGCGCGAGCCGTCCTTCAGCTCGACCTCGTGGCGGTGGAACCGGGCGATCTCCCCGACCGGCGAGATGCCGCCGTGCCCGACGTAGTAGAGCAGCTGGCTGTTGACGATCGGGTGGCTCTGGTAGATCTTGTGATCCGGCTCCGGCAGCCCGAAGCGGGTCACGTCGCCGACGCTGAGCTTGACCGTGCGCTGGGCCAGCCACTGCCGCACCCGGAACGGTACGCCCAGCCCGAGCAGCTGATCGTTGACCTGATCGGTGGGGCGGCCCATCACGTACTTGGGGGCGTACCAGTAGCCGCGGCGGGTCGAGTGCCAGCAGCGGGTGGCGAGCTGGGCCGCCTCGACCGCGATGTCACACCCGGTGTTGCCGCCGCCGACGACGAGGACCCGCTTGTTGCGCAGCTGCGACGAGTCCTTGTACGCGCTGGCGTGGACGACCTGACCGCGGTAGTCCTCCAGCCCCTCGTACGACGGCATCTTCGGCGACCAGTTGTGCCCGTTGGCGACAATCACACCGGCGTAGCGATGGATGCGCGCGGCGCCGCCGTACTTGCTCGTGCTGCGGGTCGTGACGTCCCAGGTCCCGTCGTCGGCCGGCTCCACCTTCACGACCTCGGTGCCGAACCAGATGTGCGGGCGCAGCTCGAAGTGGTCAGCGTACCGCTCCAAATAGGACAGTACGCGGGTGTGGTGCGGGTAGTCCGGCCAGTCGTCGGGCATCGGGAAGTCCGGGTACTGCGTCAGCGGCTTCGATGAGATCAGGTGGGTACTGCCGTAAACCGGGCTGCGATCGTGCCGCCAGTTCCACGCTCCGCCGACGTTGGTCTCGCGCTCGTAGCAGTCGACGCCGAACCCGGCTTCCTTGAGGTTCTTCACCGCGGCCAGGCCACTGGGGCCGGCGCCGATCACGCAAACGGTCTCACCGCGGTCATAGACCGGCCATCCGTCGCGCCAGAGGGTCGTCCCGGTGGCTTCGCTGGAATAGTCCTGCAATCCGTGGCTCACCGTAACCGCTCCCTCTCGTCCGCGTGGGGATGAGCGCGGACGCGAGGCATTTTCGCGGGTTACGAGGGTGGTTGTCCAGTAGGCGGAGGTATCAAATTCAAGATCTTCATTTCCCCCGTCCGCGGTTCTCCCTGTTCGCGGCTCCCGCGGCACCGGTCGGCCCTGAAGGGCCTCCCTTCCACGTCCGCGAGTCGGCGCCGAGCGCTCCGTGCGAAGCGGTCCCTATCCGCGGGCGCCGCCGAAGCCGATCAAGGCGGCCAGGCCGAGGGCGCTGCGGGGCGCGTACGCCGTCCGCCACAAGCCGCCGTGCGCGGCCGCGTACGCCTCCTCCAGCCACACATGCGGCTGAGGCGGCAACGGATTGTGCAAGTCGTGGACGAGCAGCCCGGCCATCAGGGCATTGGAGGTCGACGGCTCGAAGACCTCCACGCCGAACACGTGGGCACCGGCGTACGCCGCGGCCAGCGCCCGGTTCTTCACCACCGACCGCGTACGCGTCGGAGGAGCGACCGTGAAACTGACCGGTACGCCGGCCGCCCGAGCCGTCGTGGCCCGCCACCGTTGCAGCCGCTTGGCCAGGGCGTAATTCGGACCCTGCTGCGCCACGAGGCTGTCGCAGATGCCGGGGTCGGCGCCGGGTGCGTAGTTGCGCCGCAACAGCTTCCCGGCCGAGATCATCCGCAGCGGGCGGCGCATCCGGCGCAGCCGCAGTGGCTCGTCGTAGGCGTGCGTCGAGTACTCCACCGCCTCGGCGGGGACCGCGAACACGTCGGTCGGCGTGGCCAGGAACGCCAGCGTCAGATCGTTCCGCAATGACGCCAGCCGCGCGGTCAACGCGTCGACGGCGACGCTGACGCGGACGTTCGTCGCGCCGTCGGCGTACACGTAATTGCCGAGGATGAGCGAGCCGGGCTGCGATTCGAGCCAGCGCGCCACCGCGGGCAGCTGGTGAAGCAGGTCGGCGCCGAGGAACTCGGGGTTGATGCTCGACCTCGCCTTGCCCACCGGAACGGGCATGTGCAGCCGGCCGCGGTAGCGCTGAGCCGTCTCCAGCAGGCGGGCCCACAGCGCCGGCCGGGGCAGGTCGACCGCGACGACGTCGGCGCCCCAGCGCAGCAGCGAATGCACCGGACCCATTTCGGCGCCCGCGCCCAGGACGGCGAAGGAGCGGCCGGTCAGGTCGAGCCACTCCGGATGATCGAGCAGCGCGCAGACCGCCTCGGCGCAGGAGGGCTCGATGACACCGCGCTCAAGCCAGGTGTCGAGCTGGTCGCGCAGCTCATTACCGGCCAGGCGGCGGCCCTGGTACGGCAGCGTGAACGCCCGCTCGACCTCGCCGGTTCCGGTGAACGTCACGGTCGCGAGTTCGGCGGCCGGGTTGGGATCGACCGCGAACAGATCGCGCAGCCCGATCTCACCCCGATCGGCCGTACCCACGCGCATCCGGTCGTGCAAGGACGCCAGCCCGTCCTCGGCGCTCAACCGGGCGGCCGCGCCGTCGGACAGCCCCGCCTCGATCTGGCGCCGGAAGTGGTCGATGTAACGCCGGCGCCAGTCGGTCTCCTGCTCGGCCGCGCGGGCGCCGATCGGGTCGACGCCGCGCAGCGCGTCGGCCATCACCGCCCGGCCCAGCGCCGACGTGCTGCGCTGCCCCTCGCCGCTGACCGGAAACACCACGCCCGTGCTTGCCATGACCGCACCCTAACCGGTGATCGCCGAACTGGCTCGTGGTCCTCAAGTCTTGACATTTCCGCTGGTCAGGCGTAGTTTAGAAGTGAAGCCCGACATTTCCCGCTCCTTGGGAAAAGCCGGGCTTCCTGTATGTCTGGCGTTACAGCGCCAGGTCCGCGACCACCGGAAAGTGATCGCTCGCGCGCCGCGTCAGGTTGCCCATCTCCACGTTGTACGCCTCAATGCCGATCTCCTCGGTGACGGCGATGGTGTCGATGCGCTTGTCGGGTCCCCGGCACGGGAAGGTGCACACCTCACTGGCGCCCATCCGCTCCCCCACGTCGACCAGGTCCGAATGGGCCAGATCCCAGCTACGCGAGCCCGGCACATCGTTGAGGTCGCCGCCCAGGATCACCGGGCCCTCGATGTCGGCGATCGCCTGCCGCAGCCGCTCGGCCTGGGACGGGCGCTCCTCTTCGTCGATCGACAAGTGCGTGCCGGCGACCGTGAAACCGACCCCGGTCACCTCGCAGCGGGCGAATGCCGCCCCCCGCATGTGGCGACCCGGCTTCAACGGGAACCTGATGTCCCACGTCTCGCGTACGCGCACCCGCAAGCTGGTCATGATGACGTTGCCCAGCGACGGCGAGCCACCGGTGGCGTACAGCATCCCGAAGGAGTGCGCCAGAGCCGCCGCCTTTGACCGCCATCGGAACCGGCGCGGCCCCTCCTGGACGATCAGGATGTCCGGCTTCAGGCCCTTCACGACGGCCGCGAGGGCATTCAGGTCGTCCCGCGACGAATGGATGTTGTACGCCACGACGCGCAGTTTGACGCCCATAGGGGCAGCCTAGCCGCGCTATTCCGGTTTGATGGCACCCAGATCGAACTCCAGCGGCCACGGCCGGCCGACTTTGACCGCTCGGTCGAACGACCCGGCCTCGGCGTACACGTCGCCATCTCCACTCAGCTCGTACGCGTACAGCCGGAAGTCCTCCGTCGGCTCGATACGCCAGTAGCTCGCGATGCCGACGCCGGCGTACAAGGCGGGCTTGAGTACGCGGTCGATGGAGATCGAGGTCGGCGACACGATCTCGACCGCGAGCACGACCTCCGGCGGCTCGAATCGCGCCGGAACGCGGCCGGCCGCCTCGCGGGTCACCACCATGACGTCAGGGATCAACGACTTCTTGTGGTTGATCCGCATCTCGACACCCTGGCCGGGCCGCAGGTGAGGTGGGCAGTTCTGGTTGAGGATGGAGAAGAGAACGCCGACCGCGTTCTGGTGGCTGTAAACAGGCGTGGGGGTCACGAGGAGGACTCCGTCGACGAGTTCCCGCCGGATGCCGTCCTCGGGAATCGCGTCGAGATCGTCGGTCGTCCACCCGTCGTAGGGCATGCGCGACGCCTTCAGAGACATGCTCGGATCCTAGGCGCGCGGGCCGCCGCCGCTCCGGTTATCCACAGGCGGCGCCCCGTGCTCAGTGATGCTGCTCAGCGACGTGCGAGGTCGGCGGCGCCGACGATGCCCGCCATGTTGCCCATCTTCGCGGCGCGTACGTCGGCGATCGGCGACTTGGCCCGGTGGGCGAGGTTCTCGATGAAGGAGTCCCGCGCCGGGCTGAGCAGCAGCTCGCCGGCCTCGATGACGCCGCCGCCGATGACGATCACCTGCGGGTCGAGGATCTGCGCCATGTCCGCCATGGCCACGCCGAGCCAGGTTCCGATCTGATGGAAGGCGTCGATCGCGACGGAGTCGCCTTCGCGGGCCGCCTCGGTCACCATCGGACCGGTGATACCGGCGACGTCGCCGTCCGCCTTGGCCAGCAGGATGGCCGCCTTCGCGGCGTCGTCCTTCGCCCCGCTCTGCGCGAAGCGGACCAGGGCGTTGCCGGAGGCGTACTGCTCGATGCAGCCGCGCCGGCCGCAGCCACACAGGTGGCCGTTCGGTACGGCCTGGACGTGACCCAGCTCGGCGGCGACGCCGTGGGCCCCGCGTACGATCTGTCCACCTAGGACGATGCCGCCGCCGATGCCGGTGCCGACCGTGAACAGCACCATCGAGTCGTCGGCGTCCTCGGCCGCGCCGTACCGGAACTCGGCCCAGGCGGCCACATTGGCGTCGTTCTCGACCACGACCGGCAGGCCGGTGCCGGCGCTGACGACATCGCGCAGCGGCTCGTCGCGCCAGGCGAGGTTGGGTGCGAACAGGACGGTCGACCGGCCGGCGTCGATCCAGCCGGCGGCACCGATGCCAACCGCCTCGATCGGCTGCCCGCCAGCCAGTTCGCGCACCACGTCGATGATCACGTCGCGCGTCTTCGCGACGTCGTCGGCGGGCGTCGCCCGCCGCGCCGTGACGAGCACGGTCCCGTCGTCGTCGACCACGCCGCCGAGCACCTTGGTGCCACCGATGTCCACGCCGATGGTCAGCCCCACGCCGTACCCCTCACTAGCCGTTCGTCAGGGGTTCACCCTATCCGCTGCCCTCGGAGCCCGGCCTGGGCACCGCTCTTTTGACGGCCTTCTTTGCCACGGCCTTCCGGGGCTGGGGATTCCCGCCGGATCCCGAGCCGGAGGACGGCGGCGCGGCGCCGTTCGGGCTCCCGGATTCCGCGACGATCGCCGGTACGGACTCGGCCGTCCTCGGCGCGACGGCTTTCTTCGCGACGGCTTTCTTCGCGATGGCTTTCTTCGCGACGGCTTTCTTCACAACGGCTTTCTTCGCTACCGGACCGCCCGCTCCACTCGAACCCGCCGCGCCCGAACCCGCCGCACCGCGGGTGGACACTGCTCCGCCAGACGCCGCGCCATCGGACGCCGAACGGCCCGAGGATGCCGAGCCGCGCGAAGGAGCCGAGCCGCGCGAAGGAGCCGAGCCGTTGCCGGAGGTTTCGGCGTCATCGGACGCCGCGGTTGCGGTGGACCACGGATCGGCCGACGGCCGGGCCATCGCGGAAAGGCCGCGCAGCAACCCGGCCACGCCGACGGCGAGATCGCCGGCACCGGTCGCGATCCGCTCGACGACCTGCGGATCGGGGTCGCGTACCGCGTCGATCAGCTTGCAGAACGGGCAGACACAGCAGGCGGCGCTGCCGGTGGCGATCTCGGGGTGGGCGTTGGCGGCCAGCGACGCGAACGCCAGTCCCGCGGCGACCAGCCGTTCCGCCTCTTCCCTTGCGGTGCCGGGCTCGGTGAACACCACGCCTACTTGGTGCTCTCGACGCGCTTCTTCAGCCCGCCGAGCGCCGCGTCCATGATCGCCTTCTCCGCCTTGCGCTTGAACATGCCCAGCACCGGCATGGTGAGGTCGACCTCCAGGGTGTAGGTCACGGTGGTCGTACCGTCGCCGTTGTCGACGAGGTCGTACGACCCGTTCTGAACCTTCTGCATCTTGGACGGTTTGACCAGCTTCCATTCGATGTGGCTGAGGTCCTCGGCGTACTCGTAGACGACCGTGTACTCGTCGGACACGACGCCGGCGTCGAGCGCGAACCGGACCTCGGCGGCGTACCCGTCCTCGTACTCGGAGAGGACTTCGGTGCTCTTCATCGCCGGTATCCACTGCGCGTACGAGCCGAAGTCACAGATCACCGCGGCGATCTGGGCGGGTGTGGCGTCGATCACGATCGACTGCATGGAAGAGTCGGCCATGACAGCAGGCTACCGCCCGAAGCGGCCACCCACGCGCAGCGGGTAGGTTGCTAGATGGAGTTTGCGCTGGCCCGAAGAGATCGCGCCCTGGTCACATCGCTGGTAGACCCGGTTCGCGAGCCCGCGGGCGCGCCAGAATTGGGAGGGTACCGTGCGGGAACTGGCGGCTGCGGCCATCGTGACGATCCCCGACACGGCCGATCTGACCGATCCGGTCTGGTCGAACGCCGACGAGCATCCGGACGCCGTGCAGTTCCTGCTCGCCGACCGCCAGGTCACCTGCGCCGGCTTCCGTGACGAGGTCGCCGGCGTGGCCCGCGGGCTCATCGCGGCGGGCGTACGCGCGGGCGACCGGGTGGCCCTGATGAGCCGCACCCGCTACGAGTGGACGCTGGCCGACTACGCGATCTGGGCGGCGGGCGCGGTGACCGTACCGATCTACGAGACGTCCAGCACCGAGCAGGTTCGGTGGATCATCGAGGACTCCGGCGCGGTCGCCTGCATCACGGAGTCTGCGGCGCACACCGCCACCGTCCGGGAAGCCACCCCCGGCCTCGCCCACGTCTGGCAGATCGACGCCGGCGCGCTCACCGAGCTAGCCGGCCAAGGCAGCACGGTCGGTACGGAAGGCGTCGAGCAGCGGCGCGCCGGCGTCCGCGCCGACGACGTCGCCACGATCATCTACACCAGCGGCACGACCGGGCGCCCCAAGGGCTGCGTGCTGACCCACCGCAACATGCTGACCGACATCGGCAATGCCATCCCCGAACTGGACGTCCTCTTCCGTCCGGGCTCCACGACGCTGCTGTTCCTGCCGCTGGCGCACTCCTTCGCCCGGCTGCTGCAGATCGGTGCCGTGCAGGCTCGCGTACAGACCGCTTTCGCGCCCGACGTCAAGAACCTCGCCGCCGATCTGGCGCGCGTACGCCCGACGTTCGTGCTCGCGGTGCCGCGCGTGTTCGAGAAGGTCTACAACACCGCCCGGCAGAAGGCGCACGGCGACGGCAAGGGCCGCATCTTCGACGCCGCCGAGGCCACCGCGATCGCCTATTCGAAGGCGCTCCAGGACGGCCGGGTGGGCCTGGGCCTCACACTGAAGCACAACCTCTTCAACCGGCTGGTCTACGGGAAGCTGCGCGCCGCGCTCGGCGGCCGGTGCACCGCGGCCATCTCGGGCGGCGCGCCGCTGGGCGAGCGCCTCGGCCACTTCTACCGCGGCATCGGCCTCCTCGTGCTGGAGGGGTACGGCCTGACCGAGACGTCGCCGGCCGTCACGTTCAACCGCGAGTCGGCGCTGCGCATCGGCACCGTGGGGCGGCCGCTTCCGGGTGTAACGCTCCGGATCGCCGACGACGGCGAGATTCTCGTGCGGGGTGACGTCGTCTTCAAGGAGTACTTCAACAACCCGGAGGCGACCGCCGAGGCGATCCAGGATGGCTGGTTCCACACCGGCGATCTGGGCTCACTCGACGAGGACGGCTTCCTCCGCATCACCGGGCGCAAGAAGGAGATCCTGGTGACCGCCGGTGGCAAGAACGTTGCGCCGGCCGTGCTGGAGGACCGCATTCGCGCGCACCCTCTGGTGAGCCAATGCATGGTCGTCGGTGATCAGAAGCCGTTCATCGCCGCCCTGGTCACGGTGGACGAGGAGGCGCTGCCGACCTGGCTGGACGAGCAGGGCCGGGCGGCGGCCGACGCCGCCGGCCTGCGGGACGACCCGGCGCTGCGAGCCGCGATACAGTCTGCTGTGGACGAGGCGAACAAGGCGGTCTCCCAGGCCGAGGCCATCCGCGTCTTCCGCATCCTCCCCCGGGACTTCACCGAGGCCACCGGCGAGCTGACCCCCTCACTGAAGGTCAAGCGGGCGGTCGTGATGAAGGAGTACGCCGACGAGATCGACGCCATCTACCTCCGCTGACCGGCTCCGGTCGCGTACCGCCGGACTGCTCGCCGCGGCGGTACGCATAACGCTGCTCGCCCTGGTCGGGGTGCTGACGTTGCTGGCCACCCACAGCCCCCGGCAGCTGCTATGGGTCGGGCTGCTGCTGGCCGCCTGGATCGCCGCGTTCTTCGCCCAGCGGGTGCCGATCGTGGCGACCCTGGGCCGGTTCGCCGAAGTGATCATCGTGTCGCTCGGCGCCACTTCGGTCGCCGTGGCCGCGGCCGACGCCGGGACGCTGTCGAGCGGCTTCGGGGCCGGCGCGCTGCTGCCCTATCTCGCGGTACCGCTGACCTCGGCGACCTTGCAGGGCCGCCCGACCGAGGCCGCGGCGCTGCTCGGCACGGCCACGGTCACGCTCATCGGCGCCGGTGCGCTGGTCGAGCTGGACGGCAAGCCGTTGCTGGCGGCCAACTGGTACCTCATCGTCTGCGCGCAGTGGCTCGTGCTCGCGGCGCTGGGCGTACTCACGACGGGTGCGTTGCAGCGGGCGGTGAACGCCCGGCGCGAACCCCAGCCCTACGTGGAAGCCACTCGGCTGCTGACCCAGCTGCGTACGGTCGCCCGGCAGCTGCCCGGCGCCACCCTGGACCCCGGCGGCATCGCTGACCACCTGCTCGACGAGGCCCGCACGATGGTCAAGACCGACCGGTCGGCGGTCATGACGGCCGGCGGCGGCGGGCACCTGATGGTCTTGGCGCAGGCCGGGCTCGCGGCCGACGGCAGCGAGCAGCACGACTGGGAGACCGTTCTCGACAACGACACCGGGATCGCCGAAGCGTGGGCGAGCCAGCTGCCCCACGTCGCCAACCGAAGCCAGGTACGCGGAGCCAAAGCGGACGACGCCTGCGCGCTCATCGTTCCGCTCGTCGCCGGTGTGCGTACCGTCGGGTTGCTGGTGCTGGAGCATGACGGAAGCGGTGGCTTCCCGTCCGCCGCGATCAGCCGCGTACGCCTCGCCGCCGAGCAGGCCGCGCTGCGCTTGGAGGCGGCGCTCCTGTTCGACGAGTTGCGATCTCTGGCCACGACCGAGGAGCGGCAGCGGCTGGCTCGGGAGATCCACGACGGCGTCGCGCAGGAGCTGGTGATCATCGGGTACGGCGTCGACAACGCGCTCGCGACGCTCCCGGAGGACGCCGAGCGGACCGCCGAGGACCTGCGGTCGCTGCGCGAGGAGATCACGCGGGTCGTCACCGAACTGCGGCTGAGCCTGTTCGAGCTGCGCAGCCAGGTGGATCGCCACGGCAATCTCACGTCCGCGATCGCCGATTTCGCCCGGATCGTGGGCGCCTCGGCGGGGCTGCGGGTCCACCTGTCCCTGGATGATTCACCCGGACGGCTGCCCAGCGCCATCGAGGCGGAGTTGCTGCGCATCGCTCAAGAGGCGATTACCAATGCTCGCAAGCACGCCGGAGCGTCCAATTTGTGGGTGACCTGTTCCGTAGATCCCCCGAATGCCCAAATTGAAGTGTCGGACGACGGACAGGGAATCGCTGACCAGCGGGTTGACGGACGCTACGGTCTTGCGATCATGGCAGAGAGAGCGGAACGTATCCGAGGCAGGCTGGAGATCCGGCCCCGCGACCCTAATGGGACGACCGTTGCGGTGGTATTGGGTCCTTCCGGCCGGCGCGATAGCGTGTGATCGCCCGCCCGCACCGGCGTGGCTATGAAGGGGAGACTGCCGAGCATGTCCACCAGCACCGTACCGACGGGCCGTACAAAGGTCCTGCTCGTCGACGATCACGACCTGATTCGTAAGGGATTACGGCACGCTTTCGAGCGGGATCGGCAGTTCGAGGTCGTCGGCGAGGCTGGCACGGCCGCCGAGGCCGTACGCCAGGCCGGTGCGCTCCAGCCCGACGTCGTCATCATGGACCTGCGCCTGCCCGACGGCAGCGGCCTGGAAGCGACCCGGGCGCTGCGCAAGGCCAGCTCGACCATGGGCATCGTGGTGCTGACCATGTACGCCGGCGACGACCAGCTGTTCGGCGCCCTGGAAGCGGGCGCGAGCGCGTTCGTGCCGAAGACGGCGCCGGCCGACGAGGTCGTGGCGGCCGCCCGCCACGCGGCATCAGCGCCCAGCGCGTTCACCGCCGCCGACTTGGCCGAGGCCATGAAGCGCCGGCTGGCGCCGGCCGGGCCGCAGCTGAGCCCGCGCGAGGGCCAGGTGCTGCGGTTGCTCGCCGACGGCATGAGCGTCAACGGGATCGCCAAGCAGTTGTTCGTGAGCGAGTCGACGGCCAAGACCCACATCTCGAAGCTGTACGAGAAGCTGGGTGCGGCCAACCGGGCGCAGGCGCTGATGACGGCGCTGCGGCTGGGTCTGCTCGAAGCCCCCGACGCCCCGAAGTTCTGATGGGGCGGCACTCCACCACGCCCGCCGACGAGCTGCTCGTCGATTGGCGTTCCGACCGGTTGGGCTCGGCCCGGCGCGGCGAGAACCCGATGCTCATGGCGAAGATGCCCGGCGGCTACGTGGTCTTCGGCGACACCCAGCACCTGCCCGGCTACTGCGTCCTGCTCTCCGACGTCGAGGACGCCGATCACCTGACCGACCTCACCGGCGAGCAGCGCATGCAGTTCCTCACCGACATGGCGGTGCTCGGCGACGCGGTCTTCGCGGTGTGCGGTGGCCGGGATCCGGCGTTCCGGCGGCTCAACTACGAGATCCTCGGCAACTCCCTGCACCACCTGCACGCCCACGTGCACGCCAGGTACGCGTGGGAGCCGAAGGAGTTCCGCTCCGGGCCGGTCTGGCGCTACCCGCTGGAGGACCGGTTCGACGAGCGGCACGATCCGCTGCGCTCGCCCGACGCCGAGCAGCTCGACGACCTGCGCCAGGCGATCACGGCGGAGCTGGAGCGGAGGCTCAAGCAGGGGTGAGAACCCTCCTCGTCACCAACGACTTCCCGCCTCGTCCCGGCGGCATCCAGCAGTTCGTGCACAACCTCGCGCTGCGGCTGCCGCCGGACGAGGTGGTTGTCTACTCGTCGACGTATGAGGGTGCGGCGGGGTTCGACGCCGATCAGCCTTTCGAGGTGGTTCGGGACACGACGCAGATGCTGCTGCCGACCGCTCGGGTGGCCCGAGCCGTGCAGGAGCTGGCGAGAGCGAGGCACTGCGATCGGGTGCTGTTCGGTGCGACCGCGCCCCTGGGTCTGCTCGCCCATGGCTTGCGCGCCAACGCCGGGATCGACCGCGTCGTCGGCCTGACGCACGGCCACGAGGCCGGCTGGGCGGCACTGCCGGGATCGCGGGCCCTGCTCAAGCGCATCGCTCGTGGCTGCGACACCGTCACCTATCTCGGTGAGTACTTCCGCCGCCGGCTCGCCCCCACGATCGGGTCGCTGACGTCGTTGCAGCGCCTCGCCCCCGGGGTCGACATCGAGGCGTACCACCCGGGGGTCGACGGCGGCGTCGTGCGCAAGCGGCACGACCTGGGCGACCGGCCGGTCATCGTGTGCATCTCGCGGCTCGTGCCCCGCAAGGGCCAGGACACACTGGTACGCGCACTGCCGCACGTGCTGAGGAAGGTCCCGGACGCGATGCTGCTGATCGTCAGCGACGGGCCGCACCGGGCGGCGATCGAGAAGCTGACCCGGGACCTGGACGTGAGCCGGTCGGTGGTGTTCACCGGCAAGATCCCGTGGGAGGAGCTGCCGGCGCACTACGCCGCCGGCGATGTCTTCGCGATGCCCTGCCGTACACGCTGGGGTGGGCTGGACGTCGAGGGCCTGGGCATCGTCTACCTGGAGGCGTCGGCCACCGGGCTGCCGGTGATCGCCGGCGACTCCGGCGGCGCGCCCGATGCCGTGCTGGAGGGCGAGACCGGGTACGTCGTCTCCGGCTTGACCGGCCTCGTCGACCGCCTCGTCGAGCTGCTGTGCGACCCGGTGGGCGCACGGGCGATGGGTGCCGCCGGGCGATCCTGGATCGAGCGCGAATGGCGCTGGGATCTGCAGGCCGCGCGGCTTCAGGAGCTTCTCGCGTAGGCTCGCGCCGCGGCAATCCGCTCCACTGTGGTCGGATGGCTGCCGAAGAGGAGCTGCTCCACCGCGGGCGGATCCGGGTCGCCGAGGTTCACCATGGCCAGCCGCTCCTGCATCTGCTCGAAGGTCTGCGGATCGGCGGTCAGCTCCATCGCATGCTGATCGGCGCGTGCCTCGATCGACCGGGACACGTACGCCTGCGCCGGAGCAGCGAGTACGCCCACGACGGCGGCCATAGCCATCAGGAGCCCGATCGCGCGTGGGTCGGTGAGCGAGTCCACGCCGGCCCGTTTCAGCAGCGGTGCCCACGAACCGGCCAGGTACAGCCCTATTACCAGGGCGGCCGTACCGAAGGCGCCGGTGAGCGTACCGGTGAGGACGTCGTTGTCCTTGGCGTGGCCGAGTTCGTGGGCCACGACGCTGATCACCTCGTCTTCGGGCGCCTCTTCGAGAAGCGTGTCGTAGACGACCACTCGACGAGTCGGACCCAGCCCGGACACGTACGCGTTCACCGCTCTCGTCCGGCGTGACGCATCGGCCACGAGAACGTCGCGTACGGGTACGCCGTCCGACGCCGCCATGGTCATGATCCGAGTCCTCAGTGGACTGTCGTCCATCGGCGTGAACTTGTTGAACACCGGCTCGATGACGACCGGGAAGATGAAGGTCAGCAGCACCACCAGGGCCGCGGCGCCGGCCGCCGCCCACGCCCACCACCAGTTCGGAGCCAGCCGCGTGATGCCGTAGAACACCAGCAGGACTATCGCGCCTAGGACCGCGCCTATGGCGTACCCCTTGAGGAGATCGACGAACCACGCACCCCAGCCCTGAGTGGACAGTCCATAGCGGACGGAGATGGTATGCCCGACCGCGGACAGCGGGAGGGTGACCAGCTCGCCGAGGAACACGAGCAGGAGGCCGCCAGCCACCGCGCGCACCCACCACGGTCCGGGCACCAGCCCCACCAGCCGCGCGCCCAGCGGCGTCAGGCCCAGCAGCAGGGCCAGGAGCAGACCCAAACCCATATTGGGGTACGCCACCAGCCGCACCGCCCGCCGGTAAGCGCGAGCCCGTTCGACCTTGTCGGCGGGCAGCTCGGCGAGCGCGGCGAGCTGGTCGGAGCGGGGCGCCGGCGGGCGGTGCCAGGGCACGAGCAGCGCCACCGTGACGACGGCGGCAGCGACGAGGATGACCAGGGCGAGCATGGCCCAGTTCCGCGGACTCATGCGATCCACCCTAAGCTGTGGATCATGAGTGAGAAACTCGCCGTGATCAGCGGCGGTGGTACGGGCATCGGTGCGGCCATCGCCGCCGCCCTCTCATCCGCCGGCTACTCCGTCATCATCGCCGGCCGCCGCCCCGAACCCTTGGCCGCGGTGGCCTCGTCGCGGCCGGGCGTGGAGCCGGTCGTCGCCGACGTCTCCGATCCCGCTCAGGTCGGCACCGTCGTCGCCGCGGTCGGCGACCGGCCGGTCGATGTGCTGGTCAACAACGCCGGTGGCTTCGTCGGCGCGAACGGATCCACTTTGGACGATGTCGCCGCACAGTGGCGGGCGACCTTCGACACCAACGTGATGACGGCTGTGGTCCTCACCGAGGCGCTGCTGCCGTCGCTGCGCCGGCCGGGCGGCCGCGTGATCCTGATGTCGTCCATCGCCGCGCAGCGGGGCGGCGGCGGGCCATACTCGGCGGCCAAGGCCGCTCTGCACGGCTGGGTGCTCGACCTCGCCGCGGCGGTCGGACCTTCCGGTATCACCGCCAACGTCATCTCGCCCGGCTACATCGAGGCGACCGAGTTCTTCGGCGCCCGTCTCACGCCCGCCGGCCATCAGGCGCGGATCGACCAGACGCTGGTCGGGCGGGCCGGGCGGCCCGACGACATCGCGTCGGCCGTACTGTGGCTCGCCGGGGAGTCCGGCGGGTACGTCACCGGTCAGATCATCAACGTCAACGGCGGCTCGGTCCTCGGCCGCTGACCCCGCTCCCCGGCTCCGGCTCGCGCTCTCCATGATCCGGTCAGATCGCTCTCCAGGATCATGGGCGCGCCCGGCCGGGATCTTGCGATCCGGCCCCGGGCCGCGGTCGCCGCGCCTAGCGTGGGCAGCATGAGCAAGAACAAGGGCCGCCACGTTCCGAACACCGCCGAGCACGATCCGGCGGACGAGCACGGCTACGCGGCCGAGGCCGCCCGCGAAGAGTCCCGGCAACACGCGTTGGCCGCCCGCGAGAAGACGGTACGCACGCAGATGCCGCCCAACAGCATGCGCGTCAAGCGCGGCAACCAGCCCCGCGGCGGCGGCCGGTAGGTGCGGCCGGTAGTCAGCCTCGGGCGAGGCGCCGCAGCAAGGAATCCGCCGCCATCGGATAAGCGCCATGGCGGCGTACGCCGTCCGCGACCTCGCGATCGGAGGAGATGACGACGACGGGGCGGCCGGCGGGCTCCGCGCGTACCAAGCGGCGGACGAGTTCGTCAGCGGTCTCGCCCTTGCGGGAAAAGAGAACCCGTACACCGCGCGGGTTGGGCGGCAGGCCGTGCACCTTCTCCGCACCGTCGAAGACGCACGTGACCTCGACGCGGGTCTGCGCGGCCAGCCCGCCGAGCGCGGTGATGAGCCGCGTGCGCTGCTGCTCCAGCGAAATCTCCGGATAACCGCGCTTGGTGACGTTGTAGCCGTCGACGATCAGGTGCACCTTGGGCAGGCCGAGCAGCTGATCCAGCCGCGCCGGGTCGTCGGTGCTCTGGGCCCGCGCCGATGGGCCGGAGCCCGCCGGGCGCTCGGCGAAGTCGTCGGCCACGACGTCGGCCGGCAGGATGGTGGCCGGGTCCAGGGCCAGTTCGCGGCGCAGTCCTACAGCCGCCTGGCCGATCGTCTCCAGGAGCAGCCACAGCCGGGCCTCGTCGACCGCGCGCTGCTGGCGAGCGTCCTGGCGGGTGCTCGACGTCGACGCCTCGGCTTCGGCCAGCTTGCCGCGCATCCGCCGGATCTCGGCCTCGAAGTCGGCGGCGTTCTTGGCCAGCCGGCCCCGCTCGGCCGACAGCGAGTCGGTCGCCTTCTTCAACGCCGCCTGCACCTCTCTCAGCGCTTTGGCGGTGGCCCGGCTCTCCTCGCGTACGCCGCTGAGTTCGTGGTGGGCTTTGGCGAGTTCGTCGCGCAGCTTCTCGACTTCGATGCGGGCCATGGCCCGGTCGTGCTCGGCCCGCTGCGCCCGCTGCTCCGCGTCGCGCAGAGCGGACGCGACCGCGGCGCTGTCGGCGTCGGCGCGTACGGCGGCCTCGGCGGCCTCGACGAGATCCCGCCAGCCTCGCGGCCGGGCCAGGTACGCCATCGCCGCGACCTCGACGGGGTCGGCGGCCGCTGGAACCATCCCGTCGGCGACGGCTTCGCCCAGGTCGGCGGCGTCGGCGATGACCCGCTGGCTGATGCGCCGGCGGAAGACCGGGTCGCCGGTGAGGTGCGCGGCGATGATCGGCCCGCCCATGCGGGCGCGGCGGTTGGGCGCGAACTTGGCCACCTTGCGCAGCGGCACCGGCAGCTCGTCCTGCGGTATCCCGCTGAGAACCGCCGCAGTCAGCCCGATTACGCGCTGACGTACCGGCTCGGGCAGGGCGGGCTCCGGCGTGAACTCGTCGTCGGGCACGGCGAATTCCTCGTCCACCGCCAGGTGGTCGATCTTCTCCGGCTCCGACATCTCTCTAGTCTCCCACCTCGGACCAGCGCTTTACGAGGCTTCTTCTGTCACACCCGCCTCATAAGGTGCCCTCCGTGGTGTCCATGGTGCCCCCGAGCGTCGCCGAACAAACCGCGAAGCCCGTTCAGCTGGGGATAGACGAGCTGCTCGGTGACCCGTTCGCCCTGGACCTGATGCACACGACGTTCGTCGTGCTGGACCTGGAGACGACCGGCGGCAGCCCGCACGACGGCGACGGCATCACCGAAGTAGGCGCGGTGAAGGTACGCGCGGGCGAGGAGCTCGGCCGGTTCGCCACCCTCGTCAACCCCGGGCAGCCCATTCCGGCGTTCATCACGGTGCTCACCGGGATCACGACCGCGATGGTGACCCCGGCGCCCCGGATCGAGGGCGTACTGCCGGGGTTGCTGGAGTTTCTGAGGGACGGTGTTCTCGTCGCCCACAACGCGCCCTATGACGTCGGCTTCTTGAAGACGACCTGCGCCCGGCACGGCTATCCGTGGCCCAATCCGAAGGTGCTCGACACCGCCGCGCTGGCCCGCCGGGTGCTGATTCAGGACGAGGTGCCCAATCGGAAGCTCTCGACGCTGGCGCACTATCTGCGTACCGAGCATCAGCCGACGCACCGGGCCCTCGACGATGCCCTCACGACGGTCGACGTCCTCCACGCGCTCATCGGCCGGCTGGGCAGCTTCAATGTGCGTACGCTCGGCGACGCCATCGAGTTCGCCAAGGCGGTGACGCCGCAGCAGCGGGCGAAACGCGGTCTCGCCGAAGGGCTGCCGCGGGAGCCCGGCGTCTACATCTTCCGGGCCGCCGACGGCCGGGCGCTCTACGTCGGCACGTCCGTCAACATCGCGACGCGCGTACGCAGCTATTTCACCGCGGCGGAGAAGCGGGCCCGGATCTCGGAGATGATCCACATCGCCGAGCGGGTCGACGCGGTGGTCTGCGCCCATTCGCTGGAGGCCCAGGTCCGCGAGCTGCGGCTGATCGCGGCGCATTCGCCGCCCTACAACCGCCGCTCCAAGTTTCCCGAGCGCGCGTGGTGGATCAAGCTGACGCAGGAGCCGTACCCGCGCCTGTCGCTGGTCCGGGAGCCGGCCGACGGCCCGTGCCTGGGCCCGTTCGCCGGCCGCCACGCCGCTCAAGCCGCCGTCGATGCCTGCCACGAGGCCCTCCCGCTGCGCCAGTGCACGTCGCGCCTGTCGGCCCGCAAACCCTCCGCGACCTGCGTGCTGGCCGAGCTCGGCCGCTGCGGCGCACCCTGCGAGCTGCGCCTTTCCCCCCACGAGTACGCCCACCAAGCAGCCGATCCATTCGCCAGTGCGGTCGCCGGGGATCCGTCCCCTGTGGTGGATCGGCTGATGGTCCGGATGGCGTACCTCGCCGATGCGCAGCGCTTCGAAGAGGCGGCCGCCGTGCGTACGCGTCTAGCCGCATTTCTGCGCGCGGTCGTGCGGATGCAGCGGCTGTCGGCGCTGACCGGGATCGCGGAGCTGGCCGCCGCACGGCGCGATGCCAAGGGCGGCTGGGAGATCGCGATCGTGCGGCGGGGACGGTTGGCCGCGGCGATCACGGCACCGGTCGGTACGCATCCGCGCATCAGCCTGGAGACGGCCCGCGCGACGGCGGAGACGGTGACGGCGGCCGGGCCGGGGCCGGTGCCGTGCGCGACGCCGGAGGAGACCGAGCGGATCCTCGATTGGCTGGAGCGCCCGGAGACCCGTTTGGTGGAGATCTCATCGGACTGGGCGTCACCGATCGGTGGCGCAGCGCGACTGAAACCCTTGCTCGCCCGCCTCGACGGCGGCCCAACAACACGGATGGTGAACGAAAGCCTATGAGGTATTGACCGAAAGTCCGGCACGTTCGTTACTAGTCTTAAGGAACACCCGACAGGCCGGTGCGGAGGGAGGTGTCCACTATGGATGTCAACGCCACTCTGGGCACCACGCCGGTCTCCAGCCGGGTCCGCCAGTGGTTCGCCAGCCCCGACCGCCTCGGCCGGCCGTCGCCGAGCATCAGCCCGATGGCCGCACTGGTCCGGGCCCACCGGCAGGTCCATCCCGGCGCCGATACTTCGGTGGTACGCAAGGCGTACGTGACGGCCCGGCACGCGCACGAGGGCCAGTTCCGCATGAGCGGCGAGCCCTACGTGACGCATCCGGTCGCGGTCGCCCAGATCCTCGCCGACCTGGGAATGGACACGACGACCCTGGTCGCGGCCCTGCTGCACGACACCGTCGAGGACACTGACTACACCCTCGACATGCTGCGCGACGACTTCGGCGACGAGGTGGCCCACCTCGTCGACGGCGTGACCAAGTTCGACAAGGGCCACTTCGGCGCCATCGCCGAGGCCGAGACGATCCGCAAGATGATCGTCGCCGCCCGCCGCGATGTGCGCGTACTCGTCATCAAGCTGGCCGACCGGCTGCACAACATGCGTACGCTCGACGCCCGCTCCCCCGCCTCCCGCGCCCGGATCGCCGGCACCACCCGCGAGGTGCTCGTGCCGCTGTGTGACCGGCTCGGCATCCAGGTGTTCAAACGGGAGCTGGAGGACGTCGTCCTGGAGTACCTGGAGCCGGAGACCTTCGCCGAGATCGACCGCGTGGTCCAGGAACGTCCACTGTGGAAGGACTTCCTGGACCACATCATCGTCGCGACCGGGCACGCCCTGCGCCAGGACGACCTGCGCGGCGAGGTACGCCCGCGGCACCGCCACCACTACACGATCTACCGCGACACCAAGGCCGTCGGCAGCAACATCAAGCCGCTGGACATGCCCCGGATCGTGATCCTGCTCGACGGCCCCGACACCGACTGTTACGCCGCCCTGGGCGCGATCCATCGCACCTTCCGGCCCGCGCCCGGCCGGTTCAAGGACTACATCGCGTCGCCGAAGAACAACCTCTACCGGTCGCTGCACACGACCGTGCTCGGCCCGGACAGCCGCCCGGTCGAGGTGCTCATCCGGACCCAGCAGATGCACCGCGACGTCGAGTACGGCATCATCGCGCGGTTCCGCTACCCGAGCCGGATGCTGCCCGACCGGATCAGCGCGTCGATCGGCCAGGCTCTCACCTCACCGGCGGTCATAGCGTTGGGTAAAGCCCTGCCCGGAGTCGTCCGGCGGCCGCTCGCCGGGGCTCTGGGCATGCTGACCGGTGATGCGCGCGACGCTACGGCCGCTGCGGCCGCCGCTGCCGAGGACGGCGACCTGGACTGGCTGCGCCGGGTGCTCGAACTGGAGCAGGACACGGCCAACGCCGCCCAGTTCGTCCGCTCCCTGCAAAGCGACCTGGCCGAGACCCAGATCCAGGTGATCGCCCGGGGCCGGACGCTGGTGCTGCCGGCCGGTGCCACCCCGCTGGACGTGGCCTACGAGCTGAGCACGCAGATCGGCGACCGGACCCTGTCGGTCGCCGTCAACGGCGAAATGGCGGCGCTGTCCACGTCCCTGATCGACGGCGACGTCGTAGAGATCATCGAGGCTCGGCCCGGCCAGGCGGCCGGGCCGTTTGAGGAGTGGCTGACCTTCGTCCAGTCCCCCAAGGCGCTTTTGCATCTGCGGCGGCGGTTCCGGGTCCACACCGCCGAGGAGGAGCCGGCCGGCACCATCAGCGACCGGATCGCCATCGGCCGGGCCGCCCTGGGATTGGCTCTGCGGCGGCGTTCGCGGGGTCTCGCCGACGACGACTGGCTGGTCAAGCTGGCCGAACACCTCGGCTTCCCGGACCTCGACACGCTGCTCGTCGCGATCGCCACCCACCGGCTGAGCGCGGACACCGCCGTCGATCAGTTGATTATGCTCGTCGACGGGGGACCCGTGGCCCGGCCTCTCTTCGCGGCACCCGATACAGTCAGGAAGTGATCAGACGCCGCTCCGCCCTGCGTACGCGCCTGACTGCCGTAGGCTATGGGATCTTCTACCGCCTGCCCCAGAAGACCCGCCTGCGCCTGGTACGCCTGGCGACCCCGAAGTACACCGTCGGCGCCGTGGTCCTCGTCTTCGACCCGTCCCGTGAGCGCCTGCTGCTTCTGCGGCAGCCGCCCGGCCGCGGCTGGACCCTGCCGGCGGGCCTGCTGAACCGGGGCGAGACCCCGGTCGAGGGGGCCGTCCGCGAGGTGGCCGAGGAGACCGGGCTCGCGTTCGACGCCGGCGATCTGGAACCGGCCGCTCCCAACGCTGTCGTCCACACCAACGGGCGCTGGGTCGACACGGTGTTCACCACCCACGCCGATCCGGCGACCGCGCGGCTTTCCGTCGACGGCGCGGAGGTGTGGGAAGCGGCCTGGCACGCCCTGGCCGACCTGCCGCAGCTGACCGTGGCCACGCAACGGCTTCTCGGGGTCTACGGCATCGGCCCCGGTGCGGAGTCGCTCAACGGCGCCGCTTCGGCCCCGCCCGAGAGTGGACCTTCCTCATGACGGACATCGCCGCGATCGTCCTCGCCGCCGGCGCAGGTACGCGCCTGCGCCCGCTGACCGCTATGCGCCCCAAGGCTTTGTGCCCCGTCGGCAACATCCCGATGCTCGACCGGGCCTTCGATCTGCTGGCCGAGGTCGGCATCGGCGGCGCTGACCAGGTCGCGGTCAACGCCTGGTGGCTGGCCGACCAGATCGTCGAGCACGTCGGCGGGCGGGCGTACCTGAGTGTCGAACGCGAGCTGCTCGGCAGCGCGGGCAGCATCGGCCGCCTGCACGACTGGGTCGCCGGGCGCCCGGTGCTGGTGCTCAACGCCGATGCGTACTTCTCCGGCGACGTGCAGCTCAAGGAGCTGATCGACGGCTGGTCCGGCGACCGGCTGCGGATGCTCGGCCAGCACCACGTCGGCGGGCGGGGCGAGTTCGGGGCCTTCGATTTCGCCGGCATGTCGCTGATACCGGCGGCGACCGCGGCGGCCCTGCCGGCCGAACGCGATGACCTCGTACGCGCGGTGTGGCGCCCCGCCGAAGCGAACGGCCAGCTCGACGTCGTCTCCCTCCACGGCCTCTACCTGGACTGCGGTACGCCCACCAGTTACTTGTACGCCAACCTGCTGGAGGTCGAGGACACCCTCATCGCCGACGACGCGATCGTCACCGGCGAGATTGTCCGGAGCGTGATCGGCCCCGGCTCCCGAATCCACGGCGACGTACGCGACAGCGTCATCTGGCCGGGCTCGGTCGTCGACAGGGGCGAGAAGCTGAGCCGGTGCATCCGAGCCGGCGACATCACCATCCCCGTCCCCATCACCTAACCGCCGACCCGCGTTGATCATGAACTTGGGGTGCTGGTTAGCGGCATGTCGACCCCCTAAGTTCATGATCAACGCGGCTCGGTCCGGGCATTGAGCGCGACCGCGCGCGGCGATAGGCCGCGGAGTAGCATCACCTCGTGATCACGGCGATTGTTCTCATCGACTGCGCTTCCGACTCGATCCCCGAGGTCGCCGAGGCGCTGGCCGAACTGCCCGGCGTCAGCGAGGTCTACTCGGTGGCGGGCGGCGTCGACCTCATCGCGGTCGTCCGGGTCCGCGAGTTCGACCAGGTGGCCGAGGTCATCGCGGGCGGCATCTCCAAGACCAAGGGCGTGCTGGGCACCGACACCCACATCGCGTTCCGGGCGTACTCCAAGCACGACCTGGAGGGCACGTTCTCGCTCGGCGTACCCGAGTCCTGAGACGCGCATCACGGTAAGCTACCGGGCGGTAATTTCCGGCCGTTACGCTGACCGCCATGCAGACAGCCACGCAGCTGACGCTCGACCGCGGCACCGATCGGCTCGCCGTCACGGTTCATCCGGCCACGACAGCAACTCCGGACGCTCCGTTCTACGTGCTGGTGCCCGCGATGGGCGTACCGGCGCGGTATTACGGTCCGCTGGTTGACGCGCTGCTGGCGACCGGCGCCGGACTCGCCGTCACCGACCTGCGCGGCACCGGTGCCAGTACGCCGATCCCGTCCCGTGCAGCGCGCTATGGCATGGCCGAACTCGTGGACGACGTCGACGCCGTACTCGCGGCGACCGCCGAGCACCGGCAGGGCCGCGCCACTATCCTTTTCGGACATTCGCTGGGCGGGCAGATCAGCGTGCTGCATCTTGGGCGTACCGCCGAATCGCCGGACGTGGACGGCGCGGTGCTGGTGGCGAGCGGGCTGCCCTACTGGCGGCTGTTCGGCTGGTCGGGGCCGTTCGTGTGGTCGTTCGCCGAGTTCCTCAACGGCGTGTCGGCGATCGCCGGGGCGTGGCCGGGCTGGACCTTCGGCGGCAAGCAGGCCCGCGGGGTGATCCGCGACTGGGCGGTGACCGCGCGGCGGGGCCGCTTCGCGGCGCGGCTGAACGCCGAGCCGGGCCTGTCGCGGGTGACCGCGCCGATCCTCGCGATCAGTGTGGACAGTGACCAGTACACGCCGAGCCGGACGACCGATCGGCTCCTCAGCTGGGTGCCGAACGCCAAGCTGACCCGGCGCCACCTCACCCATGCCGAGGCCGGCGTCCGGATCGATCACTTCAAGTGGGTCAAGGCACCGCAGGCCGTCGTCGACCACGTCACCGCCTGGCTCCCCACGCCCTAGACCCCACCGCTCTTGATCCGGCTTAGATCAAGGGGCCCGCGGCCAAACCGGATCAAGAGGGCTGCAGCGAAGAGCCCCGGCCGGATATCCCGGCCGGGGCTCCTTCGTACAGCGGGCTACGCGTCGATCTTCTCGCGCTCCGTGGGCGGAGTCGGAGGGGCCGGGGGCAGCTGCGGCCGCGGCGGGACCTCCAGCGGCTTGAAGAAGCCCTTGAGCGCCGGCGCCAGCGCACCGAGGCGGTTCATCTTCTTCGGCACGGTCCAGCCGACGTAGTCCAGCTCGGCCGGGTGGCCGTGCTCGTCGACCGGCGCCAGCGGCTGGTGCACTTCGACGAACGCGCCGCTGGGCAGCCGCTTGATGATGCCGGTTTCCACGCCGTGCACCAGCACCTCGCGGTCATGCTGCTGCAGGCCGAGGCAGATGCGGTGCGTGAGGTAGTACGCCAGCGGCGGCACGACGAGGCAGGCGACGCGGCCGGCCCAGGTCATCGCGTTGAGGCTGATGTGGAACTTGTCGGCGATGATGTCGTTGCCGCCCGAGATCGCGAGCACGAGGTAGAACGAGATCGCCATCATGCCGAGCGCGGTACGCTGCGGGTTGTCCCGGGGCCGCTGCAACAGGTTGTGCCGGGATTTGTCCTTGTTCATCCGAGCCTCGATGAACGGATAGATCATCGGCAGGATGGTGAGGATGCCCGGCAGCACCACCGTGGGCCAGAACAGCGCCGGCAGCGTGTAGTCGCCGATTCTCAGCTCCCACGACGGCATCAGGCGGGTCGAGCCGTCGAGGAACATGACGTACCAGTCCGGCTGGCTGCCGGACGAGACGACGGCCGCGCGGTAGGGGCCGAACAGCCAGATCGGGTTGATCTGGAACAGGCCGCCCATGAACGCCACCACCGCGAAGACGAGCATGAAGAACCCGGCCTGCTTGATGGTGTACCGCGGAACGAACCGCTCACCGACCACGTTGGCGTTGGTACGCCCCGGACCCGCCCACTGCGTGTGCTTCTGGATGAACACCAGCCCGACGTGGATGGTGATGAGCACGAGCAGGATGCCCGGCACCAGCAGCACGTGCAGGATGTAGAGCCGGTCGAGGATGATGTCGCCGGGGAACTCGCCGCCGAACAGCGCCTGGACCAGCCAGGTGCCGATGACCGGGATGGACAGCAGGATCGCGCTGGCGATCCGCAGGCCGGTGCCGGACAGGGCGTCGTCGGGCAGCGAGTAGCCCGCGAAGCCCTCGGTGAAGCCCAGCCAGAACAGGCTCAGCCCGATGATCCAGTTCAGCTCGCGCGGCTTGCGGAACGCGCCGGTGAAGAAGATCCGGCACATGTGCACCACGATCGCGGCCATGAACAGCAGCGCCGACCAGTGGTGAATCTGCCGGACGATCAGGCCGCCGCGCACCTCGAACGAGATGTCCAGCGAGGTCTCGTACGCGCGCGACATGGCCTGGCCGCGCAGCGGCACGTAGGCGCCGTCGTAGATGACCTCCGACATCGACGGGTCGAAGAACAGCGTCAGGAACGTTCCGGTCAGCAGCAGGATGATGAACGAGAACAGCGCGATCTCGCCGAGCAGGAACGACCAGTGGTCCGGGAAGACCTTGTTGAGGATGCCCCGGATCGGGCCGGCGACCTTGTAGCGGTCGTCCGCGGCGCCGGCCACCACGCCGGGCAGCGCCTTGATGTCTACCTTGCGACGCTTCATTGTGTGGGCCTCTCCCAGAACGCCGGACCGACGGCGACTCCGAAGTCTCGCTCCGCCACGAAGTAACCTTCAGCATCCACCGTGATCGGCAGCATCGGCAACCGCCGCGTCGCCGGGCCGAAGACCGGCTTGGCGTTGTCGGTGATCAGGAACTGCGACTGGTGGCACGGGCAGAGCAGGCGGTTGGTCTGCTGCTCGTAGAGGCTCGCGGGGCAGCCGGCGTGCGTACAGATCTTCGAGTACGCCACGAAGCTGTTCCACATCGACCCGCTGTTGGGGTCGTTGGAGTCCGTCATCGCATTCTTCGAGTAGCGCCACAGGTTGGACCGCAGCGTGGCGGCGTCCTCGTCCCGCAGGTGGATGAGCAGCACCGGCGAGTCCGCGAACTCGTTGGTGGTGCCGCCGGGGATGCCGGGGTACGCCGTCAGCTGGCCGCCGACGCTGACCTCTTCCGGCTTGATCGGGGACTTGTCCTCGCGGGTGAGGCGGACCGGGTTGCCGTCGTTGAACCGGTCCTTGTTGAAGCCCGTCTCGAAGTACGGGTCGGCCGGGTTGTCCGCGCTCGGGTGCGGATCCTTGATCAGCATGCCGATCGGGACCGCCGCCGCGGCCAGACCGAGGCCGAGGCCGCCCAGGCCGAGCGTCGCCTTGATCAGCGGCCGCCGCTGTACGCCCAGCTCGCTGCCGATGAACCCGAGGGTGCCGCCCGCGATCGTGCGGTCCTCGGGCGCGGAGCCGCCGTCGTGGCGCTGCTGGATCACGATCTCGTGGGGCAGCAGCTTCTTGCCGTAGGTCAGTATGCCGAGGCCGATCGCCAGCAGCGAGATGCCCGACGTGAGGCCGAGCAGCGGGGTGTACCAGTCGTACTTGTCCGCGCCGAAGGTGTACTCCGGCTTGAACGGCCCCCAGATGAAGATGCCCACGAACGCCAGCGCGGCCACGCCCGAGACCAGGAACATGAACGCGACGATGCGCTCCATGCGCCGCTCGGCCTTGGTGCCTGGCACCGGGTACTGCGACTCGTAGTGGACGATCTCGATGTCGTCGCGGCGCAGGCCCTCCTTGAGGATCTGCTCGGTGGTGAGGCTGCGGTCGGACAGGTCGACCGCGCCGCCGCCGTCGGTGCCCGCGCCGTGAGGGGTGGAATCGTTGTGGCTCATGACTTCCCCGCAATCCAGAGGGTGGCGAAGACCAGACCGACGATGCCGAAGATGAAGATGGCCAGGCCCTCGGTCACCGGGCCGAAGCGGCCCAGTCCCCAGCCGCCCGGATCCTGATCCTCCTGCATGCCCTGGACATAGGCGATGATGTCCAGCTTCTCCTGCGGGCTCAGCTGGTTGTCGCCGAAGACCGGCATGTTCTGCGGGCCGGTCAGCATCGCGGCGTACATCTGGCGGTCGTTCGCCTCCGTCAGCGAGGGGGCGTACTTGCCGGACGACAGCGCCCCGCCGCCACCCGAGAAGGCGTGGCAGGACGCGCAGTTGACTCGGAACAGCTCGCCACCGCGGGCCACGTCGCCGGTGCTCAGGTCGGTGCCGACCGGCGGCAGCTGCGGCCCGCCGCCGAGTTCCTGGATGTACTGGCCCAGCGCGACCGCGTTGCGCTCCAGCTCCGGCCCGCGCCACTGCGGAGGCTTGCGGGGCAGCTGCGCCGCATCGCTCTGGGCGGCCGGCATGCGCCCGGTGGTGACCTGGAACTCCACGGCGGCCGACCCGACGCCGATGAGGCTCGGGCCGCGGCCCTGTACGCCCTGCGCGTTGGTGCCGTGGCAGCTGATGCAGTTCTGGTCGAACAGCGCCTTGCCGTCCTCCGCCGTACGCGACAGGGCCGGTGCGTCGGCCGCCTGCGAGGCGGGCGCCACGGCGACGTAGAGGCCGCCGGCGAACGCCAGCGCGGCCACCATACGCAGCGCGGCACCGGCTCGCCGAACGGTCTTGCTCCGCTGGCGGGGCGCCAGGCTTACCAGCCGCCGCAGGCGCGCAAGCGCGCCGCCTGTGGAGGGTTCAGTTGTCATGGCCATACCTTTGTCCGCATCCGCTGTGGATGATCGCCGGCTCATCCGAGCCCGCCCAACCGCTCCAGCAGATAGATCATGAAGAAGAGTCCGATCCACACCACGTCGACGAAGTGCCAGTAGTACGAGACCACGATGGCCGAGGTCGCCTGGGCCGGCGTGAAGCGGCCGAGGGTCGTCCGGATCATGTACACGATGAAGGCGATCAGGCCACCGATCACGTGCAGGCCGTGGAAGCCCGTCGTGAGGTAGAACATCGACCCGTAGCCGTCGGTGTTGATCTTAATGCCCTCTTCGACCAGGTTGCGATACTCGTTCGCCTGGCCGAGCACGAAGACCAAGCCCATCACGAAGGTCAGCGTGAACCACCGGCGCAGCGCGAACACGTTGCCCTTCTCCGCCGCGAACACTCCCATCTGGCAGGTCACCGAGGACAGCACCAGGATGATGGTGAAGAACAGGGCGTAGGGCAGGTTCAGCACCGGGAAGTGCCGCTCCCACTGCGTATAGTCCGCCGCGCGGATCGAGAAATACATCGCGAACAGCGCCGCGAAGAACATCAGTTCGCTGGAGAGCCACACGATGGTTCCGACGCTGACCATATTGGGCCTGGTCAACGAGTGGACACCGCTCTTGGCGATAGCTGGGGCCGCAGTCACGCGGTCATTATTATCCGCAGCCAGGATCGAATCGCGCCGGGGTGCCCGTTCTGACGGCGTGTCGTCAGACAGTGGCGCTGCGCACACCGCCCGGTGCCGCGCAGCGATCGAGGCGGGTCTAGCCTCAGAAGGTGCCCCCGATCGCCATGACCTTGGTAAACGCCACCGGCGCGGCCGGCCTGCCGCCGTTCAGCGGCTCGACGATCTTCAGCGAAGCCAGAGTGGACGGATGGCTCGCGGCCGGGCTCCTGCTCGCCGCCGGCGGCTACCTCTACGGCGTACACCGGCTCAAGGCCCGCGGCGACCGGTGGCCGGTTTCGCGTACGGTCCTCTTCCTCGGTGGCGGGCTCGGCTCGATCGCCGCCGTCACCCTCACCGGCGTTGGCGCGTACGACACCGCGCTGCTCAGCGTGCACATGGTCCAGCACATGGTCCTCGGCATGGTCGCCCCGATCTTCCTCGCCCTCGGCGCTCCGGTCACTCTCGCCCTGCGTACGCTGCCCAAACGGCCGCGCGGCGCGCTGGTGGCCGCGGTTCACAGCCGGGTCGCCCGCGTCCTGGCCTTCCCCCTGGTCGCGTACGCCATATTCGTCGCGAACCCGTTCCTGCTCTACTTCAGCTCGCTGTACCGGGCCACGCTGGAGCACCCGTGGCTGCACGAGTTCATGCACGCCCATTTCATCGCGACCGGCTGCCTGTTCTTCTGGCCGCTGCTGGGGCTGGATCCGCTGCCGGGCCGGTGGCCGTACCCGGGCCGGGCGCTGCTGATGGTGCTGAGTGTTCCGTTTCACACGGTGCTCGGGCTGACCATCATGCAGCAGAAGGAGCTGCTCGCCGGCGATTACTACCCCAGCCTCGGCCTGACCTGGGCCGATCCGGTCAGCGACCAGGTGAGCGCGGGCGGCGTCCTGTGGGCGGGCGGCGAGTTCGTCAGCATCACCATGCTCGGTGTCCTGGTCGTTCAATGGATCCGGCAGTCCGAACGCGAGGCGCGCCGCGTCGACCGCCAGCTCGACCGCGAGCACGCCACGGCCGCGCCCATCCACCCTCAGGGCCGGCCGCTGAGCCGCTACGAGGCGATGCTGGCCGAACAGGCGGCGTGGCAAGAGAAGGCCGCGCACGAAGCCCAGGAGACCACGGTCACACCGCCGGCCGAGCCCGAGTACGATCAGCGGGCAGCGGCGAGCTGACGGAAAGCGGCGAGCTGACGAGACCGGAACGCGGGAGCCCTTGAGATGAGCGCAGCACAGACCACGCAGTACACCGTCCTGCTCTACAGCGACGACCCTGCGGTCCGCGATTCGATGCGGGAGGCCATCGGCACGCGCCCCAGCCCCGACACCGAGGTCGAGTTCGTCGACGCGTCGGCCTACGCCGAGTGCGTCAAGCTGATCGACGACTACGAGATCGACCTGCTGGTCCTCGACGGCGAGGCGACTCCGGCCGGCGGCCTGGGCATCGCCCGGCAGCTGCACGACGAGGTCACCGACACGCCGCCGACCGTGGTCGTCATCGCCCGCGCGGCCGACCGATGGCTCGCGGCGTACGCCAAGGTGACCGCCACGCTCACCCACCCGCTCGACCCGGTGACGACCGGGCGTACCGTCGCCGATCTGCTGCGCCAGCGCACGCCGGCCACCACCTGATCCCAGGCCGCCGGCGCCGACGACGTTGCCGCGGCCGCGCCTGCACCCTTCCCGGGAGGCCCTGATGGGCGAACGCACCTGGCCCAGCCTGCTCGCCGCCCTGCTGCGCGGCGATGAGATCTCCACCGAAGACGCCGCCTGGGCGATGGAGGAGATCATGGAGGGCGAGGCCACATCGGCCCAGATCGCCGGCTTCGCCTTGCTGTTGCGGGCCAAGGGCGAGAGCCCGGCCGAGCTGGCCGGGCTGGCCGCCACGATGCTGCGCAACGCACCGGAGGTGCCGCTGTCGGCCGAGCAGCGGGCCGCCGCGGTGGACGTCGTGGGTACGGGCGGCGACGGCGCGCACACGGTCAACATCTCGACGATGTCGGCGCTCGTGACCGCCGGTGCGGGTACGCACGTCATCAAGCACGGCAACCGCGCCGCGTCATCCCTGTGCGGTGGCGCCGATCTGCTGGAGTACCTCGGCATCCCGCTCGACCTCGGCCCCAATGAGGTGAAGCGGTGCGTCGAAGAGGCCGGGATCGGCTTCTGCTTCGCCGGCCGCTACCACCCGGGGATGCGCCACGCCGGCCCCACGCGCCGGGAGCTGGGCGTACCGACGGCGTTCAACCTGCTCGGCCCGCTGACCAATCCCGGGCGTCCCCGGGCCGGCAACGTGGGCGTGGCCGACGGGCGGCTCGCGACGGCGGTCGCCGGCGTCTTCCGGGATCGGGGCGATTCGGTGGTGGTCGTGCACGGCGAGGACGGGCTCGACGAGTTCACGACGGCCGCGCCGACGACCGTCCACCTCGTACGCGGCGGCACGATCCACACGGCCACCCTGGACGTACGCGACCTCGGCCTGCCCCGCAGCTCCCCCGGTGACCTGCGCGGCGGCGATGTGGCGTTCAACGCCGAGGCCGCCCGCCGCCTGCTGGCCGGGCAGCCGGGCCCGGTACGCGACGCGGTCCTCGTCAACACCGCGGCGGCGCTGGTGGCGTCGGCGGGTGTGGACCAGCCGCCGATGGCGGATCCGCAGCGGCAGCTGCCCGACGCGCTGAAGGAGGGCATCGCCCGAGCCGCCGAGTCGATCGATTCCGGTGCGGCCGCCCGGGTGCTCGCCAAGTGGGTCAGCGTCGCCAACGACCGCCGATAGGAGCACACGCGAAAGAGCCCTCAGCGCTCGCTGGGGCCCTTTCGCGTCAGGAGTGACAGTCGGGGAGGTCTCAGTGCTCGGCGGTACGCCGCGTCCCGGTGTAGTACTCGAACAGCAGGGCGCAGGCGGCGAAGATGACGCCGAGGAGCCCGACCGCGATCAGCCAGACCATCCAGAACACCATGCCGACGCCGGCCACCGTCGCGAAGAGCGCGATGCCGAAGGGCCAGTAGCTGCCGGGCGAGAAGAAGCCGATCTCACCGGCCGCGTCGGCGATCTCGCCGTCCTCGCGGTCCTCGGGGCGCAGGTCGATGCGGCGCGACACGAACCAGAAGTAGGCGCCGCACATCGCGCACAGCAGCGTCGACATGATCAGCGCGACCGTGCCGACCCAGTCCACCGAGCCGAGGTCGTAGTTCGACCACCACGCGTACACCGGGGCGCACAGGGCCAGGAAGATGGCGATGCCGATAAAGAGCCGCCATTCAGTCTTCATTCGCCGCTATCCCCTCAGTCATTGCCCGCGTTGGCGGGGACGTTCTGCTCGTCCGTCTTCACGTCGAACGGCTTGGTGGTCGTGGCGTACATTTCGGGGCCGGTGAACCCGATGGCGGCCAGCGCCTGCGGCGTGGTCTGCCCGGCCTTCTTGGCCGCCAGGAACTGCTCGTACTTCTCCGGTGAGACCGCGCGGACCTCGAAGTTCATCATCGAGTGGTAGGTGCCGCACAGTTCGGCGCAGCGGCCCACGTAGGAGCCCTCCTGGTCGATGGTGACCTGGAAGACGTTGCGTACGTTGCCGGGGAAGACGTCGCGCTTGAACAGCATTTCCGGCACCCAGAACGAGTGGATGACGTCCTTGCTGGTCTCCTCGATCCGGATGGTCTTGCCGGTCGGCACGACGAGCACCGGAATGTAGTCGCTCGCGCCCGTCGTGGTGGCGATCGTCTGCTGGCCGGGCCGGGTGTCCGGGCCGGTCTTGTAGTTGAACTGCCAGTTCCACTTGAACGCCACGACCTCGACGGTGACGTCGGGGTTGGCCGAAAGCTTGTTCACGTTCGTCTGGATGACCGCGGTGTAGTAGAAGAGCACCGCGATGACCAGGAACGGCAGGACCGTGTAGAGGACCTCGATCGGCAGGTTGAACCGGGTCTGCGTGGGCAGCTCGGGGCCGCCGCGGCGCTTGCGGTAGGCGATGATGCACCAGAAGATCAGGCCCCACACGAAGAATCCGACGGCCAGCGCCGCGACGACCGACCAGATCCACATCTCGTACATCTGGTTGGCCTGCGGGGTGATGCCCTGCTGCGGCCAGCCGAAACCGTCGAAAGCCTCGCCGATGCTGTCGGCACTGCACCCGGTCAGGAATGCCAGAGCTGCGACGGCCACTGCGCCCAGGCCCCAGGCCCGCGCACGCGATCGACCTCTTGCGACCACCTAAGTCCTGCCTCCCTTGCGCCGCCTCGGGCTCACCGCGAGGCGTGTCGACGGGTCGCACACTACTCGACCATGCGTCCGGTTTCGGTCTTGGGGTCGGCGTGTCCGGCCGACCCGCTACGTTGAGGTTGTGCCCGAGTCCGTGTACCTCGATGCCGCCACCGCCGCGCCCCTGCATCCGGCCGCCCACCAGGCCCTGCTCGCGGCCCTGGCGGACGGCTGGGCCGACCCCTCCCGCCTCTACTCGCGCGCCCGCCGCGCACGCCAGCTGCTCGATGCGGCGCGGGGTGCGATCGCCGAAATTCTGGGGGTACGCCCACCGGAGCTGACGTTCACGCCCGGCGGTACCAGCGCCGCCCACCTGGCCGTCCTCGGTGGACTGCGGGGACGGGCCAGGGCTGGCAACGTCTTCGTCCACTCGGCCATCGAGCACTCGGCGATCCTGCACGCCGGCGAGGATCACGTCGCGTCCGGTGGGGCCACGCTCAGCATCGGCGTCGACCGTCTGGGCCGGATCGACTTGCCGGCTTGGGAGGCGGGCGTACGCACCAGCGGCGTGGCGCTGGCCGCCCTGATCGCGGCCAGTCACGAGGTCGCAACCGTGCAGCCGGTCGAAGCCGCGGCGGCGGCGTGCGCGGCGGTGGGCGTACCGCTGCTGGTGGACGCGGCTGTGCTGGTCGGGCGCGCCCCGGTGCCGCCGGGCTGGTCGATGCTGGTGGCCAGTGCCCGTAAGTGGGGCGGGCCGCCCGGGGTCGGCGTACTGGCGATCCGGTCCGGTACGCGGTTCGACCCGCCGTCCACCGCGCACTGGGCTCAACCCGAACGCAATGCCGGCTATGGGCCGGGCGCCCCGGATCTTCCGGCTATCGTCGCTGCGGCCGCCGCCCTGCGGGCCGTGTACGCCGAAGCAGCGGCCGAAGCCGAGCGGCAATCGCGGCTGGTCGACCGGATCCGCGACCGCGTCGCGGTAACCGTCCCCGATGTCGAAGTGGTCGGCGATCCGGTCGACCGCGCACCCCACATGGTCACGTTCTCCTGCCTCTATGTGGACGGCGAGGCGTTGCTGTATGCGCTGGACCGCCGTGGCTTCGCGGTTTCGTCGGGGTCGTCGTGCACGTCGTCGACGCTGCGCCCGAGCCACGTGCTGGAGGCGATGGGCGTGCTGTCGCACGGCAACGTCCGGGTATCCCTGCACCGCGAGACCACGGAGGAACAGATCGAGCGATTCCTCGCCGAGCTGCCCGGCATCGTCGCCGACCTGCGCGAGCGGGCGGGGGTGACCGGCCTGTGACCGTCGAGCTGGACTGCCGGGGCAAGCGCTGCCCCATCCCCGTCATCGAGCTGGCCAAGCGCCTGCCTCGGGTCGCCGTCGGCGAGGTCGTCCGCGTCCTCGCCGACGATCCAGCCGCTGCGCTGGACATTCCGGCCTGGTGCCGCATGCGCGACCAGGAGTACGCCGGCTCCCCGGCCCCCGGCGCCTACGACGTACGCCGGCTCAGATGAAGGCGCGCACCTCGCTGGCGGCGTGCTCGCCGTAGGACACGGCCAGCCGCTTGGCGAACAGGTCGGGGCGGATCTCGTACTCCTGCGTACCCACGGTCTCCAGGACGTGGACGGCGAGCATTGACCCGACCTGGGCGGCGCGTTCCAGGCTCAGGCCCCAGGAGAGGCCGGCGAAGAACCCGGACCGGAAGCCGTCACCGACACCGGTCGGGTCGTACGCCGTCACCTCGCGCGCGACCGGCACGTGGATACGGTCGATGCCACGGCCGGTGATCTCGACGCCGTCCTTGCCCAAGGTCGTCACCCGGATCTCGACGCGGTCGAGGATCTCGGCCTCCGAAAGGCCGCTCTTCTGCTCCAGCAACGACTTCTCGTACTCGTTGGTCAACAGGAACTTCGCGCCGTCGACGAGGCTGACGACGTCCTCGCCGGGCATGCGGGCCAGCTGCTGCGACGGGTCGGCGGCGAACGGGAAGCCGCGCTCGCGGCACTCCTGCGTGTGGCGAAGCATCGCGTCGGGGTCGTTGGCGCTGACGATGACGAGGTCGAGGCCGCCGAGGCGGTCGGCGACCGGGGCCAGCTCGATATTGCGGGCCTCGCTCATGGCTCCGGCGTAGAACGACGCGACCTGGCACTGATCGTTGTCGGTGGTGCAGACGAACCGGGCGGTGTGCGCGACCTCGCTGATGTGGACCGAGTCGCAGTCGACGTTGTGGCGCTCCAGCCAGGACCGGTAGTCGCCGAAGTCGGCACCGACCGCGCCGACCAGGGCCGGGCGCAGGCCCAGCTGGCCCATGCCGAACGCGATGTTGGCCGCTACCCCGCCGCGGCGTACCACCAGGTCGTCGACGAGGAACGACAGGGAGACCTTGTCGAGCTGATCGGCGATGAGCTGCTCGGCGAAGCGGCCCGGAAAGTGCATCAGGTGGTCGGTGGCGATCGATCCGGTGACGACGATCTTCATGTGGCGGCCCTTGGAGTCAGTGGACGAATGCGCGAGCCAGCCTACCGGTACCCCCTGAAAAACCGGGCAACCGCATCACCTATGTCATGCGGTTGCCCGGTTCGAAAAGCGAAGGACGGCTCAGTGGAACGAGTCGCCGCAGGCGCAGGAGCCCTGCGCGTTGGGGTTGTCGATGGTGAAGCCCTGAGCGTCGATGCGGTCGGCGAAGTCGATGGTCGCGCCGGCGAGGTAAGGCACGCTCATGCGGTCCACGACGACCTCGACGCCGTCGAAGTCCTTGACGACGTCGCCGTCGAGCTGCCGCTCGTCGAAGAAGAGCTGGTAGCGCAGTCCGGAGCAGCCGCCCGGCTGCACCGCGACCCGCAGCCGCAGGTCGTCGCGGCCTTCCTGCTCCAGCAGTGCCTTGACCTTTTCGGCGGCCACATCGGTGAGAACGATGCCGGTCGCGCTGTCCTGCGACTGGGTGGATGGTGTGGTCACGAGTGCTCCCTGATCTGATCCGATCGTCGTCGTCTCTGCCAACGCTAGCTCGCCGTGCTCTGTTCCCCGGGGCCGACCCGGCCGACGACATTGAGTGTCTCTGCTAACACCGCCCGCTGGGTAGGGCAGGCTTGTGCCCAGCGCTCGCGCCCCGTCCCCGTGATCCGGACGTAAACCCCCCGACGGTCGGTCGCGCACGAGGTCCGTTCCACCAGACCCTCACGCTCCAGCCGGTCGACCGCCCGCGACAGCGCGCTCTGGCTGAGGTGAACCTCGTCGGCCAACCCCTGCATGCGCGCTGCGCAATCCGTGGCCTCGGCGAGCCGGTCGAGGATCTCGAACTCGCTCATGCCCAGGCCATGCCGTTCGTGCAGCACCTTGTCGAGCTGGCAGGAGGTGCTCGCGAACAGGCGGGCCAGGCTACGCCACTCCTGTACGTGCGGTGGCGTATCGCTGACGAGCGCGGTGCCGGAGGTCACGCCGCGATCCTAACACAACATGTGAACACATTAAATGCTTACACATTAAATGTACACGCATGTACACTTGTCCAACGATCGCCCTGTTCCGTGCCTACCGCCGAGCGCTGAAGACGGAACTTGTGACGGAATGAGATGATTTGCGGGCGAGACACGCTCCGACCCCCAGGAACGACTCAGCCAGCAGCGGTATCGTCGGCCCCCGTGACGAAGATCGGAACGGTGTTCCTGCCGGTCAGAGACCCGGCCGCGGCATCGGTATGGTTCCAGAAATCCTTCGACCTGACCGAGTACGCGGTCGACGACTGGGCGGCGGTGCTGGTCGACTCGGCCGGCATCAAGCTCACGCTGCTCGGCCCGACCAGCGGCGTACCGGCCACACCGGGATTGCCGTGGGCGACGCACAACCTCGTCGTCGAGGACGTCTTCGCCACGCACGCGCGGATGGCCGACGAGGGGTACGCCGTTACCAACGTCACCGGGGACCCCGCGGTCTGCAGGTACTTCTCGATGCGCGATCCCGACGGCAACGTCCTGCTGATCTGCGATCGCTGAGCACCGCACGGATCAGGGATTGGCCAGGGACGCGGCCAGGACCGCGGCGAGGTCGGTGAGGGCCGGTCCGGCCTCGCCCAGCGCCCGCTCCACGCCGTAGGTCTCCGACAGGGACAGCGCGTCGGTGACGCCGGCGGCCTTCCACTGCGCCGCCGAGATCGTGATCCGCCCGGCCAGCACCGCACACCGTACGCCGCGTACGCGAGCCGACCCGGCGACGCCGTCGATCACCTTGCCGTGCAGCGATTGCTCGTCGAACGAGCCCTCTCCGGTGATCACCAGATCGGCCCGAGCCAGCTCCTCGTCGAGGCCGGTGGCGGCACGAACGAGGTCGATGCCCGAGGTCAGCCGGCCGCCCAGGACCAGGATCATCGCGCCCAGCCCGCCGGCCGCACCGGCACCGGGCGCCGTGGCGATCTGCGGCCCGAACCGGTCGGCCCGCTGGAGCATGACCGCTTCCAGCTCTTCGACCGCATCGGGGTCAGCGCCCTTCTGCGGGCCGAAGATCCGGCTGGCGCCGTGCGGGCCGACCAGCGGGTTGTCCACGTCGGTCGCGCCGATCAGCTCCACACCGGCGAAATCGGCGGCCGTCAGTTCGGCGAGTACGTCGTCGCCGGCGTCGTTGGTCGCGCTACCGCCCAAGCCCAGCACCATTCGGCGTACCCGTTGATCAAGAGCGGACCGCAGGAGCGGGAGCAGCCCACGGGAGCTGGTGACGCGGGGGTCGCGTTCCCCCGCGGACAGGTGATGAAGTCCGGTGGCCTGGGCGGTCTCGATGTAGGCCGTGCTTACTGGCGCGCCCTGTGGGGATCGCTGCGCGATCTCCTCGGGCCAGCGCGTGTCATCGATCACCAGGACCGAACCCTCGACCGGGCGGCCGAGGGGGTCGGCGGTGTCCACCGGAAAGCGCTTGCCGGAGGGATGCGCAGCGGCCAGCACCTCGATGAAGCCCGGCCCGCCATCGGCGAGCGGGCGCAGCACCAGCGAGTCGTCCGGGCGCACCGAGCGCCAGCCCGCCGCCACGGCCGCCGCCGCCTCGGGCGCGCTCAGGGTCCCGGCGAACTTGTCCGGGCATATCACCACATGCATGTGCGGTGCCTATCACACCGCTTGCGGCTCTGTCACACCACCGCGAAGTGGGACCATGAAAACGTGACCACCACTTGGGTTGAACCGAGTCCCACCGCGACCGCCCTGCTCCTGCTCGGGCGGGGCAGCGATCCGGAGTCCGAGCGCGGCGTGGAGTGCCCCGGCGAGCTGCCGCCGCCGAGCGACCCGACGCTCGTGGCCCGCGCCGCCGCGGCCAAGGCCGCCCTCGGCGACCGCGTCTTCGTGCTCGGCCACCACTACCAGCGCGATGAGGTCATCCAGTTCGCCGACGTCACCGGCGACTCGTTCAAGCTCGCCCGGGAGGCCGCGGCCCGGCCCGGCGCCGAGTTCATCGTCTTCTGCGGCGTGCACTTCATGGCCGAGTCCGCCGACATCCTGACCAGCGACGCGCAGAAGGTCGTCCTGCCCGACCTTGCGGCCGGCTGCTCGATGGCCGACATGGCGGTGCTGAGCCAGGTCGAGAAGTGCTGGGACCTCTTGCAGGACCTCGGCATCGCGACCGCCGCAACGCCAGGGGAGCGCAGCGAGGCGCAGGGATCCGGCCAACGGAGCACTGGCGTGGTGCCGGTGACCTACATGAACTCGTCGGCCGACATCAAGGGCTTCGTCGGCCGCCACGACGGCGTCGTCTGCACCTCGTCCAACGCCAAGCGGGCGCTGACGTGGGCGTACGAGCGGGGTTCGAAGGTGCTCTTCCTGCCCGACCAGCACCTCGGCCGCAACACCGCCGTCCTGGAGATGGGCTTCTCGCTCGACGACTGCGTGCTCTACGACCCGCACAAGCCCAACGGCGGCCTGACCGACCAGCAGCTGCGCGACGCCAAGATGATCCTGTGGCGTGGTCACTGCTCCGTGCACGGCCGATTCACCGTGGACTCCGTGAACGACGTGCGGTCGCGCGTACCGGGCGTGAACGTGCTCGTCCACCCCGAATGCCGGCACGAGGTCGTAACGGCCGCCGACTACGTCGGCTCGACGGAGTACATCATCCGCACCATCGAGGCGGCTCCGGCCGGCTCGGCGTGGGCCGTAGGCACCGAGCTGAACCTCGTGCGGCGCCTGGCCAACGCCCACCCGGACAAGCAGATCATGTTCCTGGACAAGGCGGTCTGCTACTGCTCGACGATGAACCGCATCGACCTGCCGCACCTGGTGTGGGCGCTGGAGGAACTGGTCGCCGGGCGGGTTCCCAACCGGATCACGGTCGACCCCGACACCGCGCGCTACGCCCGGTCGGCGTTGGATCAGATGCTCGCCCTGCCCTGATCACCGTCCGGTGTGGACTTCCGACGGCGGCCCTCCCTTGTGGGGAGGGCCGCCGTTCCTTCTGGGAGGGCTCAGCGCAAGATGCTGAGGGCTCAGGCGACACCGACCGGGACCGGTGCGATGAACACGTCCTCGGACAGATCGTCGCGGTCGACGCCGGTGTTGGCCGCGATCACGTCGCCGAGGGATACCCGGAAGTCGATGCCGAACTGCCGCTTGATGAGGCTCAGCCCGGGATCGGTGCCGTAGAAGAACCGGTCGCCGTCGCGCAGCGCCGCGAACTGCTTGGCCCACATGGCCTGCTGCAGCTCGCCCAGCTCCGCGCTGCGGCCGTGCCGCTCGGCCGACATGCCGACGAAGGCGTCGATACGGTCCACCGAACCGTAGAGCGCCCGCAGCCGGGCGGCCAGCGGCGTACGCCGGACAGCGCGGGTCACCGACGTGATGGCCTCCTCGGACCCGGCCTCGATCGCCTCACCGTCGATGTCGCGCAGCTCGGTGAACTCCAGGCTCTTGGGGTCGTCGATGCCACCGCTGGCGGGAGTGCTTCCACGCCGGAAGTTCTGGCTGCGTTCGCCGGTGATGTCGGAGAAGCTGCTCTTCGCCCGCAGCCCGTACGCCCGGCGCATCTGGTTGTACGTGGGCATGCCGTGGTCGCGTCCCCGGGCCACGTCGAGGGCGCCCAGGTCCACCACGCCCTGGAAGCACTCGGTCATCTCCGGACCGTCGAGGCAGTCGGGGTTGGCCTCGGTCGGGATCTGGAACAGCACGCTGCGCAGCTGGTTGTCGATCATCTCGTCGTTGTTGTACTGCGACTCGGCGCCGAGCCCGGCCAGCAGCGGACCCAGGCCGATCGCCGGCACCAGGTCAGGGTTGAAGAACATGACGTTCATCGGGACGGTGACTTCGAGCTCCTCCGGATCCTCTTCGGTCGCTTCGACCTCGATGCCCTGCGCCCGCAGGGCCTGGATCCGCGCCTCGGTCATGTCCGAGGCGGACACTTCGGCCTCCATGTCGCCGTGGATCTGGCTGTGCGCGCGGTAGCCGACGGTCGCGAACTCGTTCGTGATGGTGGCGTTGACGCGCGGGTTGTAGCCCTGGTACGCCGGCAGCCGTACGCCCATCGCCGGCAGGAACTGGGTGTAGGTGATGTACTGCTCCTCCGCGATGACCACGCGGCGGGCGATCTGGAAGCGCTCCTCCTCGCTGAGGGTCTCGGGGAGCAGCGCCACGATCCGGTTGTGCTCGCGGGCGAACAGCGTCTGCACCGCGGTCAGGGCGATGTTCTCGTTGGCGCGCACGTCGCCGGCGACCATCGCGTGGCTGGGCTGGCCGAGCAGGCGGCCGTCGAGCGCCATCGTGGGCGCCGTGCTGGAGTCCCCGCGCGCGTCGCTGCGCGGCAGGTAGCCGTCGGGCAGCAGCAGCTTCGCGCCGTTGTTCTTCAGGTCGCCGTCCACGGAGCCCTCGCGCAGCCATTCCAGGCGCTCGTTGGTGCCGCCGTAGACGGCCCAGGCGTCCATGTAGCTGCTGACCGTGTTGGTCTGCTGCCGGGGGTTCGTCACGCCGGTGCCGGGGGTGGCCTTGGACCGGGTGAACGGGATGACGCCGAGGTCGTTGGTGAAGCTCTCCAGCGGATCGGTGGCCGAGAACGGCAGGTCCGCCTTCTCCGCGCCCTCGGCCCGCAGGCCGATGGTGTGGTCGACGAACTGGCCCCAGGCGAACACCCACTGGCTCGCCCGGTGCTCGGAGAACACGTTCTGGTTGGTGTCGTTGAAGATGCGGTTGCTGACGTACCGCGGGTCCGGTCCGGTCACCGGTGCGCTGCGCCCGTCGGCGTACCGGGCCGCACCGACCCGCGTGTACGCCGTACCGGCCTGGCCCCAGGACGAGTGATTGCGGTTGTTGGCGGAGCCGTCGAGGCTCTGGACTTCGAAGCTGCGCAGGAACGATTGGATGTCGGCCGGGCGCGGTGGCCGGTGCCGTCCGGACGCCAGTGACGAGTGCACCTGGACGACGCCGAGGAGGAGGGCGAGCGTGGCGAGGATGATCAGTAGGCCACGTGATCGGGAGCGGCGGGACTTGCGAGGTCTGCGTCTCACTGTCTTCTCCTGCCGTTGCAGAGACGGCACTCCCCCACCGCTTGTCCGGAGTGGACTGCGGGTATGAGGAGTGCTTCTGTACGGCGCGCCGGTGCTTATCCTTGGGCTCGGCGCAAACCTCGTCAATGCCTGCGATGTGCCATGTGAGCTGCGGTAATCGGCTGATCGCAACGCGTTACACGATCGACGAACAGGCACTGTCCACGATGTACTCAGCCCGATTCGAATACGGATTGTGATTGACCGCTGTCATATCGATGATCACGGGCCGGACAAAAGCCCAGAAAAGCCCCGAAGATGCCGTCCGCAGGGCCTTCGGGAGAGAGGGGAAGCACTCCGGTGATCCACGGAGTATGCTTCGGCGGTTCGTTCCCGGCCCACCCGCCCCGACCAGGCGTTACGGGCTGGAATCGAGTCGTCACCCGCCGGCGCGCAACCCTGGCCGGCACCGAACCCACACGCGGAGGTTGCGTTGACTGACGTTCTCGTCGTACACGGTGGCACGCCCCTCTCCGGTGAGGTACGCGTGCGGGGAGCCAAGAACCTCGTCTCCAAGGCGATGGTGGCGGCCGTACTCGGCGAGACGCCCAGCCGATTGCTCGGCGTACCGAAGATCCGCGACGTCGAGATCGTGCGGGGCCTGCTGGAGCTGCACGGCGTACGCGTGACCGACGGGGAGCCGGGCGAACTGCGGTTCGACCCCGCCAACGTCGAGCGAGCCGGTGTCGACGAGATCAACGTGCACGCCGGCTCCAGCCGCATCCCGATCCTGCTGTGCGGGCCCCTGCTGCACCGCCTCGGCCACGCCTTCATCCCGGACCTGGGCGGCTGCCACATCGGGCCGCGGCCGATCGACTTCCACCTCGAAGCGCTGCGGCAGTTCGGCGCGATGGTCGAGAAGACACCCGAGGGCCTGTACCTGTCGGCGCCCAACGGCTTGCACGGCATCAAGTTCACCCTCGACTACCCGTCGGTCGGCGCGACCGAGCAGATCCTGCTGACCGCCGTCCTCGCCACCGGTGTCACCGAGCTGAGCAACGCGGCCGTCGAACCCGAGATCATCGACCTCATCTGCGTACTGCAGAAAATGGGCGCCATCATCAACGTCCACGCCAACCGGGTCATCGAGATCCACGGCGTACCGCGGCTGACCGGGTTCACGCACCGGTCCATCCCCGACCGCATCGAGGCGGCCAGCTGGGCCTCGGCCGCCCTGGCGACCCGCGGCGACATCACCGTGCGCGGCGCCCGCCAGGCCGACATGATGACCTACCTCAACGTTTTCCGCGCCATCGGCGGCAGCTACGAGGTGGACGACTCCCCCACCGACGGCGGCATCCGCTTCTGGCACCCCGGCGGCGACCTGAAGCCCGTCGCCATCGAGACCGACGTGCACCCGGGCTTCATGACCGACTGGCAGCAGCCCCTGGTGGTCGCCCTCACTCAGGCCAACGGCCTGTCAGTGGTCCACGAGACGGTGTACGAGAAGCGGTTCGGCTACACCACCGCGCTCAACCAGATGGGCGCCACGATCCAGGTGTTCGCCGAGTGCCTCGGCAACTCCGCGTGCCGCTTCGGCCGCCGGGGCTTCAAGCACTCCGCGGTGATCGCCGGGCCGGCCAAGCTGCACGCCCACGATCTGGTCATCCCGGATCTGCGGGCCGGCTTCTCCCACCTGATCGCGGCGCTGGCCGCCGAGGGCACGTCGCGGGTGCATGGCGTAGACCTCATCAACCGCGGCTACGAGGACTTCGAGGCGAAACTGGCCGCGCTCGGCGCCCGCGTCGAGCGTCCCTGATCCGCCCGCTGCGGGCCGCGCCGCACAGCGAACTGTCGGCTACTCTTGTGCGCGTGCCTACGCTGTTCCGCCGCAAGCCCGCCGACCAGGCCGAAGAGGCGACCGTGACGACTGAACCCGCCGAGAACCCGGCCGACACCGACGACGACTCCGAGGTCGTACGCGCCACTCGGGCGTACACGCCGAGCAAGGGACGCGCCACCCCGAAGCGGTCGGACGGCCGCCGCAAGCCCGAGCCGCCGCCGGCCAACCGGCGCGAGAAGGTCAAGCGGATGCGGGAGAAGCAGCGGTCCGAGCGCGCCGAGGCGATGGCCGGCATGCGCGCCGGTGACGAGCGTTACCTGATGCCGCGGGACAAGGGCCCGGAGCGGGGACTGGTGCGCGACGTCATCGACTCGCGGCGGACCATCGGCACATGGTTCTTCGGCACCGCGTTCGTGGTGCTGCTCATGTCCGGTACGGGCAACCCGGCGTTCGTCCTCTACGCCCAGCTGGTGTGGTTCCTGATCGGCTTCGCGACGATCATCGACACGATCCTCATCTGCCGCAAGATCACAAAGATGGTGCAGGAGCGCTACCCGAAGTCGACGATCCGGCCGCGGTCGCTGTATTTCTATGCCTTCATGCGTTCGATCACGTTCCGCCGGCTGCGCATGCCGCAGCCCCGCAAGAAGATCGGCGATCCGGTCTGACCCCAGCCTCGCAAAAGGGCGCCCGCCACTCCGGCCGGCGCCTTTTGCGTATCTCCGCCCGGCGCCGGGTTCTCCGCCTGGCGCCCGGCGATCGCGTGGCGGAGTGTCAACCAGAGTTGACATCCCAGACCTGTCAACCTATATTGACAGCATGAGTGACCCCGAGCCGGCCGACACCCCGCAAGGGAGCGCCGAGACTCAGCACCTCACCGCGGCGGCGAGCAGCCCCGACCCGGCGGTGGGCCTGCGAGCGGTGCGAGCCCTGCGCGATCTCGCCGAACGCCTGGAGGCCATCCAGGTCCGCCACGCCCGCGACCTCGGCTGGACGTGGCAGGAGATCGCCGCCCACCTCGGAGTGACCCGCCAGGCCGTGCACAAGAAGTTCGGCCGCGACGACCGCCTGGACCGGCCGGCCCGCCGCCACGGACGCGAGAGGTAGACCGATGCCCTTCAAGAGGTTCCACAACGACGCGCGCAAGACGGTGCTGCTGGCCTGGGACAACGCCAAGCGGCTGGGGGCCGACCAGGTCGGCAGCGAACACCTCCTGCTGGCGATGCTCGACGCCGACGACAACGTCGCCCGCCGCGTATTGGAGCGCCACGGCCTCACCTACGACACGGCGTACGACCTGATCCGCCGGATGGGCGCCGGTCCGGAGCTGGACGCGCAGGCCCTGGAGGCGATCGGCATCGACCTGGAGGCCGTGCGCGACAAGCTGGAGGCGGTGTTCGGCAAGGGTGTGCTCGACACGCCCCGGCCGCGCGGGCGCCGCCGCTCGTTCGGCCACGACGCCCGCAAGACCTTGGAGCTGTCGCTGCGCGAGTCCATCGCGTTACGCAGCAACGCCATCAGCACCGGCCACATCCTGCTCGGCCTGATCCGCGCGGACGACGGCGCGGCCCGCGTCCTGCGCCAGGCCGGCATCGATCCCCAAGCCCTGCGCGAAGAGATCACCGCCGCGCTTTAGGGCCCTGGTTCTGGGACAGGGCCTAGGGTGGCGGCATGGGGTTCGACGGATTTCCGGACGAGGGCCTGGCCTTCTACGAGGGGCTGCTCGCCGACAACTCGAAGGCGTACTGGACCGACCACAAGGACGTCTACGAGCGGTCGGTGAAACAGCCGATGCAGGCCCTCGTCGAGGAGCTGGGCACGGAGTGGGGCGATCCGAAGATCTTCCGCCCCTACCGCGACGTCCGCTTCTCCGCCGACAAGTCGCCGTACAAGACTCATCAGGGCGCGTTCCTGGAGAACCTGGAGGGCGTCGGCTACTACGTGCAGATCGACGCAGACGGCCTTTACGTCGCCGCCGGCTTCCACGCGCACTCCCGTGACCAGACCGCCCGCTACCGCGCCGCGGTCGACGCCCCCGGACCCGGTGGCGAGCTGGAGAAGATCACCGCCAAGCTCGTCAAGGCCGGCTTCGAGCTGGGTGGCGACCGCGTCAAGACCCGCCCGCGCGGCGTACCCGCCGATCACCCGCGGCTCGCGCTGATGCGGCACGAGTCGCTGGTCGCCGGCCGCCGTCACGAGCCCTCCGCGTCGCTGCCCACGGCCGCGACGCTTTCCGTCGTACGCCGGGAGTGGCGGTCGCTTCGGCCGCTCGTCACGTGGATCACCGACAACGTCGGTGCCTTCGAGATGAGCCGCTAGGTCGTCGTTCCCGGAGCAGGCCCAGGCAGCGGCACGCCTACCTGCGGGTAAGCATCTGCGCGGTGTAGAGGCGGGAGATCACATCCTCGATCTCGGGTTCGGCGATCGTCACATCCCGCAGTGTGCCCACCGCCACCATCTGGGCCAGCAGGTCGCCGACCTCGGCCGTGCTCTCCAGGCCGAAGACCACCCGGGCCCCGTCGGCCTGCTCCAGAGTCACCCCCGGCAGCGTCGCCCAGCCGCCGGGCTCGACCGGCTCGGCGAAGTCCACCGTCACGCGGCGGCGCGAGTTGTAGCGGGCGTGCAGCTCGGTGAGCGTACCGTCGTGGACCACGTGGCCGTGGTCGATGACGACAATGCGCCGGCACAGCCGCTCGATGTCGGCCAGGTCGTGGGTGGTGAGCACGATCGTGGTGTCGCCGGCCGCCCCCAGCTCGGCGAGGAACTGCCGGACCGCCTGCTTGCTCAGCACGTCCAGGCCGATGGTCGGCTCGTCGAGGAACAGGATCTCCGGACCGTGCAGCAGCGCCGCCGTCAGCTCGCCGCGCATGCGCTGGCCCAGCGAGAGCTGGCGGACGGGAGTGTCCATAAAGGAATCGAGGTCGAGCAGGCTCCGGCACCGGTTCAGCGCCGCCGAGTGCGACCGGGATTCCACGCGGTAGACGTGGCGCAGCAGTTCGAAGGATTCCCGCAAGGGCAGATCCCATTGCAGCGCCGACCGCTGACCGAACACCACGCCGATCCGCCGGGCGAGCCGGCGCCGCTGCGGCACCGGGGTGAGGCCGCAGACGCTCAGGCTCCCCGCTGTCGGCATCAGTACGCCGGTCAGCATCTTCAGCGTCGTCGACTTGCCGGCGCCGTTGGGGCCGAGATAGCCGAGCAGTTCCCCGCGCTCCACCGCCAGGTCGATCCCGTCGACCGCCGCTACGACATGGGTTTCGCGGCGTACCCGCCCGGTTTTGCGGCGTACCGTGAACTCCTTGCGGAGCCCGAGCGCCTCGATGACGGCCATGCCTCCCCCTTCACGATCCCGTGCTCCGATAGTGGCGTACGCCCATCCGCCAGACCAGTGCCGCGACGAGCACCGCCAGCGGGGCGATGACGGGGCCGACCCAGCCGGTCGCGCTCGGCAGGCCGATCGGGTCGGGCAGGTCGAGGACGAACAGCGCCGGGTAGTAGGCGACGAAGCCCAGCCCCAGCGCGAATCCGAAGATCTGGCGGAACCAGCCGGTGTAGATGGAGGTCGGGTAGGACGTGAAGTCCCGGCCGCCGTAGGTGACGACGTTGCCGACCTCGCCCGACTCGATCCACCAGAAGGCCACCGTGGACGTGGCCACGAAGATCGAGCCGAACAGGGCCGCGCCGGCGATCGGCGCCAGGATCAGCATCGCCACCTTCGCTGCTGTCCACTGTGGATTACATAGCGCCAGAGCGACGGCGAGGACGCCGATCGAGTACGCCATGCGGCCGAGCCGGCGTACGCCGAAATCCAGGCACAGCAACTGACCCAGTACGCCCAGCGGCCGGATCAAGACGGTGTCGAGCAGCCCGGTGCGCACGTAGTTCCGCAGCGTATCGATGTTGCCGACGGCCAGGTCGGCGAGGGTGAAGCCGACCCCGGCGAAGCCGAACATCACCAGCACCTGCGGCCGCGTGAAGCCGCCGAGCGAGTCGGCGACGGCGAACATGACCAGCAGCGCGAACATGTCGGCGCCGAAGAAGGCGAGGTTGGACACCATGTCGACCCAGAACGAGAAGCGGTACGTCGCGCGGGCTCGGACGTGGGTCGTCAGCAAGGCCATATAGGGATTAGCCACCCTGCACCACCAGCTTCCGTTCGGCCAGACGCTGCACGAGTACGCACGCCGCCAGGATGGCGACGACCCAGAACACTTGAATCCCCATGATGGCGGCGGTGCCGGGCGTACCCGCCCGTTCGGTGATGACGTCCAGCGGCGCCTGCATGATCGACGGGCACGGCGTACCCAGCCAGAGTGTCCACATAGCCCACTCCGGCAGGAACCGCACCGGGAAGTAGAGGCCGCCGAGCACGCCGACCAGCAGGGTCCACAGGACGATCGGCCCGTTGTTGTCCAGCAGCCAGTACGCGGTCGCATTCACCAGGTACCGGCAGCCGAAGCTGATCACGACGCCGAACACGATCGAGACGGCCCCCAGCGCGTAGGTCGTCGCATGCCGGGGCAGCCACAGGTCGAAGGCGACCGCCCCGATCGCGATCGGCGGGACGAACCGCGTGAGGAAGGCGTACGCCGCCCGGCCGAGGTCCTGGCCGAGGTAGGTGAATACGGGGTGCTGCGGGCGCAGCAGGTCCATGACGACGTCGCCGGAGCGGATGCGGTCGGACAGGTCCCGCCAGCCCCACAACACCACCACGCCGATCAGGCCCTGGCCGACCCAGACGAAGCTCAGCAGCTGCGGCGCGGTGTAGCCGGCAACCGTGGCGCTCCCGGACTGCGAACCGGCGGCCGAGGCTCCGGCGGCGCCGAGGACGGCGAGAAGGACATAGGACCGCAGAAACCCGAACATCGTGTTAGTCGCCAATGCGGCGAAGGTGGCTTGGCGGTAGGTCGCATACCTCCGGTAGCCGATTGTGGCTAATGCCCGGAATCGTCGCATCGCTTCGGAGAAGTTTCGACTCGGCAGCCGAGCCGCAGTGGCGGTGAGAAAGCCCACGCCGTACCCTCCCGTTGCAACCGCTTCTTCTCTCCCGGCCGGGGTGACCCTATCGTCGGGTGGAACGGGGCGGGAACCCGTTTTCGTCGGGCCTGCGTACCCTGCGCGCCCGACCGAGCCTGACGAGGTGTGGCGTGACCATCGAGCGGCACCGGCCGGACGTACCAGCTTGGGCTGAGTCGCCGACCTCGGCCTGGTCCAAGGTGCCCTCGCCCCGTGCCGCCACCGACGAGAACACCGACGAGCAGCTCACGGTCCAGCCGCCCGGCCCGTTCCCGCCTCGCGCGGCGCAGCGCGGCAACGGCCAGCCCCCACCGGGGTACCGGAGGAACGAGAGTCTGCCAGCCGGACCGGGCCAGCCCGGCCAGCCCTATGGCGGCCCCGGCTCTCCCGGCGCACCTGGAGGTCCGGGCGCGCCTGGGATGCCGGTGCCCGCCGGTGCGGCCGGCCCGCCTGGCTACCCGCAGCCGCCTTACCCGCCTCAATACGGCCAGCCCCCGCAGGGGTACGCGCCGCCGCCCGGATACCCGCAACACCCCGGCCACCCGGGACAGCCTTACGGGTCGCCGGTTCCCGGTCAGCCGGGCCAACCGGTTCCGGGTCAGCTCTATGGCCAGCCGGTGTCGCCGGGGCAGCCGGTGGCTGGGCCGCACGCGGGCGGGCCGGGTCAGCCCGGTGCTCCGGGTCAGCCCGGATATGGCCAGCCGGGGCCGCCGCATCCTGGTCAGGCCGGTGTACCCAGTCAGCCGGGACAACCCGGAATGCCGCACGCGGGCCAGGCCGGTGTACCCGGTCAGCCGGGACAATCCGCAATGCCGCACGCCGGCCAGCCCGGTCAGCCCGGATACGGCCAGCCTGGTCAGCCTTATGGGCCGGGCGTACCGCACGCCGGCCAGCCCGGTGGACCGCCTCACGCCGGGCCGCCCATTCCCGGACAACCGGTGGCCGGCCAGCCGGTCGCCGGGCCGCCCAAGCCGGGCCAGCCGCCGATGGGCTACCCCACCGGCCAGCCCGTCGCCGGACAGCCCGTCGCTGGCCAGCCAGTTGCCGGGCCGCCGCTTCCGGGCCAACCCGGTGGTGGACAGCCGATTGCGGGCCAACCCGGTCCGGGTCAGCCCGTTGCCGGACAGGCCTACGCCGGTCCTGCGGGCGTACCTGGAGCCGGGGCGGGCGTACCCGTTGCGGGTGGCGTACCCATGGCCCCAGGCATGCCAAAGGGGCGTGCGCGCCACGCGGCGGACGCGACCGGAGAGATGCCGGCGCTGCCGGCCGCCGAAACGCCGGTCTCCGCCCAGCCCGCGCCGGTGTCCGCGGCTGCGGCACCGGTTTCCGCGGCGCCGGTCTCGGCGTCACCGACGTCGGCCGCACCGGCCACCGAGGCCGCGCCGGTCTCCCCGGCCGCGGTCGCAACCCCGGACACGGTGCTGCCGGTCAGCGCGCCCGCGACCGGTGCGGCGACCGCGCTGTCCGCGCCGACGATGCTGCACCCGCTGGTACGCCCGCAAACGCTGGCCGACGTGACGTCCGCCGAAGCGGCCGAGGCGCAGGCGGCGAAGACCCCCGAGGAGCCCGCGGCCGCCGAGCCCGAGGAGGAAGTGGCCGCCGAGCCCGAGGACAAGACCCCGGATCCGGAGCAGGAGCTGGCCACCATCGAGTGGCGCTTCCACCACGAGACCCTGCGTGAGCTGGTTGACGACGCCGAGGTGCTGCGGGACATCCGCGACCGGTTGACCCAGAAGCTGACGCCGGCCAACGACAACCCGACGCGCGCCCGGCTGCTGAGCCTGCGGGCGGTCGTCTCGCGGATCCTCGGCGACCTGAGCAAGGCCCTGTCGGACGCCAAGATGGCGCTCATGCACGCCGAGGCGACCGGCGAGCTGCGCCGCATCGCCATCGCCCAGGCCCGCCTGGCGCACGTGCTGCAGTGGCGGGGCGACTTCGGCGACGCCGACCAGCTGTTCGCCGAGGCCAACTCGCCGGAGCTGCCCGACCGGCTGCGGGCCACGATGCACGAGCACGCCGGCAAGTCCTGCTACGACCAGGGCCGCTACATCGAGGCGTGCAACCACTTCGAGAAGGCGCTGGAGCTGCGCAAGGTCGAGGACCCCGAACTCATGGCGCGTACCGAACTCGCGCTGGACGCGGTGTTCCGCAAGGTCGCCGAGAACGGCTGGGGCCCCTATCCGCGTACGCGCGACGAGATCCTGCGCGTACACAAGCCGCCGACGCCCAAGTTCGACGAGAAGAAGCAGTGCTGGGGCTATGTCGACCCGTCCGGCACCACCGGCATCGACGCCGCCTTCGCCGACGTTCAGCCGTTCCGTGACGGCGTCGCCTGGGTACGCCGGCCCGAGGCGGAGACCTGGGAGCTGATCGACGAGAGCGGCCGCAAACTGATCGACGCCAACGCCGGCTGGCTCGGTGTCGGCTCGTTCTCCGAGGGGCTGGCCTGGGTCTCTCGCGACGGCCACAGCGCCTGGGTCGCGATCGACAAGAAGAACCGGATCGTCATTCCCGGCGGCTTCGACGACGTGCGCCCGTTCCGCCGGGGCGTGGCCGCCGTACGCCGGGGCGGCTGGGGCGCGGTCGACAAGACCGGGCGCGTGGTCGTGCCGTGCCAGTTCGCCGGGTTCGCCACGGCGCTGACCGACGGCCGTTACGTCGACGGCTTCACCGACGAGGGTCTGGCCATTGTGGACAATGGTGGCCGCAAGGGCGTGGTCGACAAGAGCGGCAAGATGGTGGTGCCGCCGGTGCACCCGGCGCTCGTGATCCACCCGGTGGCGTTCCTGGTCGCCAGCCCGTCGGGGACGTGGGGCGCGCTCGACCGGCAGGGCCGGCCGCTGATCGACCCCGAGCACGGCAGCCGTACCGCCGTCATTGAGGAGCTCGACCGCCTGATGTCGGACTCCAAGCCGGTGCTGTGAACCTGCCCACGCCGACGCGGGATGGCGAAGGGGTCCGCGAGTAGGGTCGCAGGCATGGAATTCCGCCATCTGGGCCGGTCGGGCCTGCTCGTCAGCGAGATCTCGTACGGCAACTGGATCACCCACGGCTCGCAGGTCGAGGAGGACGCCGCGCTGGCGTGCGTACGCGCTGCGCTGGAGTTGGGCGTCACGACCTTCGACACGGCCGATGTCTACGCCGCCACCAAGGCCGAAACGGTGCTGGGCCGTGCGCTCAAGGGCGAGCGCCGCGAGGGCCTGGAGATCTTCACGAAGGTGTACTGGCCGACCGGTCCGGGCCGCAACGACCGCGGCCTGTCGCGCAAGCACATCATGGAGTCGATCAACGGCTCCCTGCGGCGCCTGCAGACCGACTATGTGGACCTGTACCAGGCTCACCGGTACGACTACGCCACGCCGCTGGAGGAGACGATGACGGCCTTCGCCGACATCGTGCACGCCGGCAAGGCGCACTACATCGGCGTTTCCGAGTGGCGGGCCGACCAGATCCGCGCGGCCCATGAACTCGCGGTGCAGCTGCGTATCCCGCTCGTCTCGTCGCAGCCGCAGTACTCGATGCTGTGGCGGGTCATCGAGGCCGAGGTGATCCCGGTCAGCCAGGAGCTGGGTGTGGGCCAGATCGTCTGGTCGCCACTGGCGCAGGGCGTACTGACCGGCAAGTACCAGCCGGGCCAGCCGCCGCCGCAGGGTTCGCGGGCGACCGACGCGCGGGGTGGGGAGTTCATCTCCAAGCTGCTCACCGACGAGGTGCTGACCCGGGTGCGGGACCTCAAGCCGCTGGCCGAGCAGGCCGGCCTGACCATGGCTCAGCTGGCCGTGGCGTGGGTGCTGCAGAACCCCAACGTCTCCAGCGCGATCGTCGGCGCGACGCGGCCGGAACAGTTGAAGGACAGCGTCAAGGCGTCCGGTGTGAAGCTCGACGCCGATCTGCTCAAGGCGATCGACGAGGTGCTCGACCCGATCGTCGAGCGCGACCCGCGCGAGACGCAGTCGCCTACCGAGCGGCCGTAGCGCCGGCCGCACTATCGGCTTGATCGCACCGATCAGGGCGCCAGCAACGACATCCGGTACTCGACGCGGTCGTCCTCCAGCAGGATGGCCGTCGCGGCACCGTCGGCGACGGCCTCCTTCCAGGTCTGGCCCAGCCAGGACTCGGCGTCGCTCTGGCCGCCGAACGCCTCCGACGGGTGGTCCACCGGGTGGCCGTCCGCGTCCTCGTACCGCCATGTCCACGCCATCGCAAGCGCCTCCTGAGTGCCAGTGAAGACCAACCAGCTATTAGGGTACGTGCCATGGCTCATGACCCGTGGACGAGCGTGCTGGTGCTCGGAGGCATCCGCTCTGGCAAGTCGGAGTACGCCGAAGCCCTCGCGGCGCAGGCGCTCGCGGCCGGCCGCTCGACGGTGCGGTATCTGGCGACCGGGAAGGCCGACGAGGACGACGCCGGGTGGACGGCGCGGATCGAGGCGCACCGGCAGCGCCGGCCCGACAGCTGGGTCACGCAGGAGCTGGACGACCCCACCGATCTGCTGCACGCCCTGGGTACGAGCGCCGCCGGCGAGGTCCTGCTCGTCGACGATCTCGGCGGCTGGACGGTCGGCCTGCTCGACCTGACCGGTGAGCAGCGCAAGGAGCGTGTCGATGCGCTGGTCTGGGCGATCAAGACCGCGAAGGCGGCCGTCGTCCTGGTCAGCTCCGAGGTCGGACTGAGCCTGATCCCCGCCACCAAGGTCGGCGCGGCGTACGCCGACCTGCTCGGCGAGGTCAACCAGGCGGTCGCCGGCACCACCGGCCGGGTCGCGCTCGTCGTCGCGGGCCAGACGACCTGGCTCAAGGAAGGAGCCGTCCGCTCCATCCCGTACGCCCGCCCGGCGTCGCAGCCCGCCGAGGCCACCGAGCTGGCCGTGCCCGAGGTCGTCACCCCGACCGCCGAAGCGCCGGCGAGCACGGCGCTCACCGAGTCCACCCAGTCGCTGCCGATGATCGCGACCGGGCTGGTGATCCAGGCGAACATGGAGCTGCCGTTGCCGGACGAGGACGCCGAGCGCGACGCCAAGGCCCGCCTGGCCACGCTGGACCTGCCCGGGGCCGGATTGGGCGCCCTGGCCAAGGTCGTACGCTTCGCCGCGGCCACGCAGAACACGGCGACCCCGCTGCCGTGGCGCAACCCCCGCCTGATGCTCCTATACGCCGACCACGACGGCGGCGTATCCGCGGGCGTGACACCGGCGGACTCGGCGCACCGGGCGGATCAGGCTCGCGCCGGCGAGGGCCCCATCGGGCTGTTCGCGGCTCGCGCGGGCGCCACGATCCAGGTCGTCGACGCGGCCACGGCGGGCGCGATCGAGTGGGTCGACGCGGCCACCGCCGAGGCGGTCGAGGCCGGTCTGCGGCACGGCTGGCGGCTCGCCGAGGAGGCCGTCGACGCCGGGGTGGACCTTCTGGTGATCGGGGCCTGTGGCGCGGGCGCGGACACGGTGGCCGCGGCGGTCATCTCGGCCACCACGTCGGCGGAGATCGCCGGGCTGCTGGGCCGCCGCGTCGGGGCGGACGGTGTCGTCGACGACACGTCGTGGATCATCCGCTGCTCCGCGGCCCGGGACGGTCTGCAGCGCGTACGCCACAACGGCTTGCAGCCCAAGGACATCCTGGCCGGTTTGGGCGGCGTCGACTTGGCCATCGCGGTCGGTCTGCTGCTCGGCGCCTCGGCTCGGCGTACGCCGGTGCTGATGGACGGGCCGGTCGGCGTGGCGGCCGGCATGCTGGCCCGCGATCTCGCAGCACAGAGCCGGCACTGGTGCCTGCTCCCCGACCACGGCGGCGACCCGGCCACCAAGCTCGGCGCCGACGTCCTCGGCATGGAGCAGTTCCTCGATCTCAAGCTCGGCCTGGGCGAGGGTGCGACGGCGCTGGCCCTGCTGCCGCTCTTGCAGGGCGGCCTAACGCTGGCGTCCACGATGACGGCGTCGAGCGCACCCGCGACCGGAAGAGCCACTGTGGACAGTGTCGAGCCCGCGGAACAGGACAGCGCCGACAGTGCCACCGAAGCCGACGACGTGGAGTGACGCCGTCCGGCTGGCTCTCACGACCTTCACGGTCTGGCCGCTGCGGACAGGCGAACTCGATCGGCGGGCGGCCGGCCGCGCGATGGCTTTGGCCCCGGCCGTCGGTGCCCTCCTCGGCGGCGTGATCGCGCTAGCCGTCACCGGGCTGCGGGAGGTGACGAGCCCGCTGCTCGCCGGCGTGCTCGGCGTGGCGCTGGCCGCGATCCTCACTCGGGGAATGCACCTCGACGGCACAGCGGACACAGTGGACGGTCTGGGATCCTATCGGGACCGCGAGCGCGCCCTGGACATCATGAAGTCGCCCGAGGTCGGACCGTTCGGTGTCGCCGCCCTCATCCTCGTCGTCCTGGTGCAGGCGCTCGCTCTCGCGGTCTTGCCCGCCGCTGCGATCGTCATCGCCTTCGCCACCAGCCGCCTGGCGGTCACCGTCGCGTGCGTGCGGGGCGTACCAGCGGCTCGGCCGGGTGGGCTCGGCGCATTCGTGGCCGGTTCCGTGCCAGTGCCCGTCGCAGTGGTTGGCTCACTCGCCGTCGGCGCCCTCTCGCTCCTGGCGATCCCGGGCCGGCTCGGGCAGGGGCCGCTGGCCGTCGCCGCGTCACTCACCGTCGTCCTTCTGCTCCTGCGTCATGTGGTACGCCGGCTCGGCGGCATCACCGGTGACGTGCTCGGATTCCTCGTGGAGGCGGCGGCCTGTGTTGCCGTTGTGTCGTTGACGCTGTACTAGAACATGTGTTCTAATAGGGCATGCGATGGCACGGGTTGGCTGCTCCGAGTTCTCCACCCCTGAATTCGGCGCAGCCGCTTCCCTTCGAGGTACCGGGCGCGGTGATACGGACGTTCGACACGCCGGCATTCACCGGTATGACATTCTACGAGATCCACGCCCGGTCCTTGATCAATCGAGTGCACCCGGGGTCTCAGGTCCCCTTCGAGTGGACCGTGAACCCGTACCGCGGGTGCTCGCACGCATGCGTTTACTGCCTCGACGGCGATACGCAGATCCTCATGGCCGACGGGCACACCCGGTCCCTCGCCGAGATACGAGTCGGCGACAAGATCTACGGCACCGTCCGCTTTGGACGCCGCCGCCGCTACGCCGTGACCGAAGTGCTCGACCACTGGGTGAGCTACAAACCCGCGTTCCGGATCACGCTCGCCGACGGCACGCACCTCGTGGCGAGCAGCGATCACCGGTTCCTCACCACCCGCGGCTGGCGGCACGCGACCAGCGGCGATCGCCTGACCGGCTTCGGCACCAAGCCGCCCACCGGCCAGCTGGAGGGCGAGTACGTCCTCAACTCCGCGGAACTCGACGTGGTCGACGTGGAGCCGATCGACAAGAAGCTCAACCTGTTCGACATCACGACCGGCACCGGCGACTTCATCGCGAACGGCATCGTGAGCCACAACTGCTTCGCCCGCAACACCCACACGTACCTCGACCTGGACTCCGGCCACGACTTCGACTCCAAGGTCGTCGTCAAGGTCAACGCGCCCGAGGTGCTGCGCCGCGAGCTGGCCCGGCCGTCGTGGCCGCGGGCGCCCATCGCCATGGGCACCAATGTGGACTGTTACCAGCGCGCCGAGGGCCGCTATGAGCTGATGCCGGGGATCCTGACCGCGCTGCGCGACTTCGCCAACCCGTTCTCGATCCTGACCAAGGGCACGCTCATCCTGCGCGACCTGGAGTTGCTGAAGCAGTGCTCGGCAGTGACGACCGTCCGGCTGGCCGTGTCGGTCGGATTCACCGATCGTGAGCTGTGGCGCTCGGTCGAACCCGGTACGCCCAGCCCCCAGCGCCGCCTCGATGTCGTACGCCGGCTTTCCGACGCCGGCTTCGAGGTCAACGTGTTGATGGCACCGATCCTGCCGATGCTCACCGACACCGAGGAGTCCGTCGACCAGACCGTGGCGGCGATCGCGGCCTCGGGTGCGGCCGGGGTGACGCCGATCCCGCTGCATCTGCGTACCGGCGCCAAGGAGTGGTACGCCGCCTGGCTGCGCCGGGAGCGCCCGGATCTGCTGCCCGAGTATCGGCGGCTGTACGGCTCGCGGGCGTATCTGAGCCAGGACCAGCAGCGCATCATCTCGGCCCGGGTCCGCGCGGCTGCCCGCCGCCACGGCCTGCTGCGCCGCGAACCGGCGTCGCATCGCGTCTGAGCCGGGCCTTGCCTGCTGGGAGCGCTCTCTGCATGATCTCTTCATGGAGAGCGTCACCAAGCCCCGACTCGACCGCGACGACATCGTCCGGCTGATCCGCCTCGGCCTCGGCGACGTCGACGTCGTCGAGCACACCGAATTCACCGACGGTTACTTCAACGCTGCTCATGGCGTACGCCTCGGTGACGGGCGGGACGTGGTGCTCAAGGTGGCCCCGCCGGCCGGACTGAAGCTGCTGCGGTACGAGGTCGACTTGATGCGTACCGAGATCGAGTTCTTCGAGCGCGCCAGCGATGCCGGGGTTCCGATGCCGAAGCTCTGGTACGCCGACCCCGCTGGCGGAGTCATGATCATGGACCGGTTCGGCGGGGTGTCGTTCGAACTGGCCAAGAAGGACATGACCGACGCCGACCGGCTGCGCGTACGCCACGAGATCGGCCGGTGGAGCCGGCGCATCACCGAGGTCCCCGGCGAACTTTTCGGATATCCGCGCGTCGCGGCTAGCCTTTCCCGTTCCTCCGGTACTCGTGAAAAGGGCTGGAGCGACGCGTTCCTGGCGATGATCGCGGACATCCTGTCCGACGCGGCCGAGATGGAGCGCACGCTACCGCGGACCGTGAGTGACGTGGCGGAGGCTTTCGCGCGGCACCGCGCGAGCCTGGACGCGGTGACCGAGCCGCGGCTGATCCACTACGACCTGTGGGACGGCAACGTGTTCGTGCGGCCGGACGCGGACGGCTGGCACGTCGAGGGGTTCATCGACGGTGAGCGCGCGTTCTACGGCGATCCGATCGCGGAGCTGGTGTCCCTGATCAGTTTCGTTCCGGAGGCGGACGCGGCCGCAGTGGTGGACGGGTTCCTCGGCCGGGCGCTGACCGCCGACGAGGAGCTGCGGCTGGCCATGTACCGGTCGTACCTGTGGCTGATCCTGTTGTGCGAGGCGCCCACCCGGCAGTATCCGCCGGAGTTCGAGGCGGAACTGCACGGGTGGGTCACCGAACGCCTGGTCGCCGACCTCGCGGCGATGGACGCCGCAGGGTCCGCTCCCGGCTTGATCCGGTTTGGATCGAGCGGACGAGGCTACGAGCGCACCGACGGCGTGACGAACGGCGGCTTGGTCACGGTCATGACCGAGCGCCGGCCGCGCACGTCGACCTCGACACTGTCCCCTTCGGACAGTCCGGCGCCGGTGTCGAGCAGCGCCAGCGCGACGCCGACCTTGCGGGTCGGCGAGAAGGTGCCGCTGGTGACCTCGCCGACGGCGGTCTGTCCAACGTAGACGGTCATGTGCGGGCGCGGGATGCCGCGGTCGGTGGCGACCAGGCCCCAGGACTGGCGGCGCGGGCCGTTCTCCTTCTCGGCCAGCAGCACGTCACGGCCCCAGAACCGCGGCTTCTTCCAGCCGACCGCCCAGCCGACCCGGGCCTGCACCGGCGTGATCTGCGGCGACAGCTCCTGGCCGTGCAGCGCGTAGCCCATCTCGGTACGCAGCGTGTCGCGGGCGGCCAGGCCGCAGGCGCGGGCCTCGACGGCGGTGCCGAACAGCGCGTCCCAGACCGTCACCGCGTCGGCCGCCGGTACGACCAGCTCGTAGCCGTGCTCGCCGGTGTATCCCGTCCGGCACACCGTCAGCTCGACGCCATGGAAGGCGGCGGTCTCGAAGCTCATGTACTCGTGCTCGGTCGGCAGGCCCAGCGCGGCCAGCAGTTCGGCGCTGCGCGGTCCCTGCACCGCCAGTACGGCGTAATCGCGGTGCTCGTTGACGACCGTGACACCCTCCGGCGCCCGAGCCGCGAGCAGCGCCACGACGGAGGTGGTGTTGGCGGCGTTGGGGATCAGGAACACGTGATCGTCGCCGTGCAGGTACGCGATGATGTCGTCGATCACACCGCCGGTCGCGTCGTCGCAGCAGAGCGTGTACTGAGCCTTGCCGGGCTTGATCCGGTCGAGATCGTTGGTGAGGCACGCATTGACGTACGCCGCCGCGCCGGGTCCGGTGACCCGGGCCTTGCCGAGGTGCGAGACATCGAAGATCCCCACCGCTTCGCGGACCGCTGTGTGTTCCTTCAGTACGCCGCCGCCGGCGTACTCCAGGGGCATCTCCCAGCCACCGAACGGCGCAAACTTGGCACCGAGCGCGGCGTGGCGCTCGTGCAGCGGGGACCTCAGCAAGGGCTCGTGAGCGGCGCTGGTCACGTCAGACATGGGGACGAACTTACCCGGTGACCGACATGTGGATAGAGTCGCAGGGTCAGGATCTTTGCCGGGGAGCGCTTGCGCGAGCCGCAAGAAGTGCAGTCTGTGATTCGGAGAACCCGCGTGACCGCCTCAATCGCACTCAGCTTGTTCGACACCGATCCGGCGGAGCTGTCCGCCGACGCCGTGGTCATCGGCGTGTACAGCCCGGGTGAGGGCCGGCCCGCGGCGGATGCCGCCGCAGCCGAGGACGGTAGCGCGGACTCCTCCTCTGCGGGCAACGCGGACTTCCCGTCCGGCGGCTCGGCCTCGGCAGCCGGCGAGGCGGCTGGTGAACTGCTGCTGGCCTCGGGCGCGGAGAGCATCGCGGCCGCGTTCGACGGCAGGCTGAGCGCCACGCTGAGCCTGCTCGGCGCGACCGGCGCGGCCGGCGAGATCACCAAGCTGGCCACGCTCGGCGCGATCACCGCACCGCTGGTCGTGGCGGTCGGCCTGGGCGCCGAGCCGACCGGGGCCGCGCCCGCACCGGAGATCCTGCGCCGGGCCGCCGGCAACGCCGCTCGGGCGCTGGCCGGCTGCTCGAACGTGGCGTTCGCGCTGCCGCTGTCCGACGACGACTCGGTGCCGTCGACCCCGTCGCTGCGGGCCGTCGCCGAGGGTGCGCAGCTGGGGGCGTACCGGTTCGCTGGTTTCAAGTCCAAGCCGCAGCCGTCGCGCAAGGACCCCGTCGATGCCATCGCCATCCTCGTACCCGACGCGCACGACAATGCCGCCCAAGCAGAGCTCGACCGCGCCGCAGTGATTGCCACCGCCGTCTGCCGCACCCGCGACTGGGTCAACACCCCGGCCAACCAGCTGCGCCCGCCGGTCTTCGCCGACCAGATCGCCAAGGCCGCCTCCGAGGCCGGCCTCGCGGTCGAGGTCCTCGACGAGCAGGCCCTGCGCGAGGGCGGCTTCGGTGGCATCCTCGCCGTCGGCGAGGGCTCGGAGGCCAAGCCCCGGCTGGTACGCCTGACCTACCGGCCGGCCACCGCGACGGCGAAGCTGGCGCTGATCGGCAAGGGCATCACCTTCGACACCGGCGGCTACTCGATCAAGCCGGGTTCGGGCATGTGGGAGATGAAGAGCGACATGGCCGGCGCGGCCGCCGTGGCCAGCACGATGATCGCGGTTGCCGCGCTGCGGCCGGACGTCGAGGTCGACGCGTTCATTCCGATCGCCGAGAACATGATCTCGGGGTCGGCGTACCGGCCCGGTGACGTGATCACCATGCGCAACGGCAAGCGGGTCGAGGTGCTCAACACCGACGCCGAGGGCCGGATGATCCTGGGCGACGCCATTGCGCGGGCGTGCGAGGAGTCACCGAAGTACCTCGTCGAGACGTCCACTCTCACCGGTGGCCAGGTCATCGCGCTGGGCAAGAAGATCTCCGGCCTGATGGGCACCGAGTCCCTCGTGGGCCGGGTCAAGGCGGCCGGCGACAGCGTCGGCGAGCCCGCCTGGGGCATGCCGCTGCCGGACGACATCCGCAAGACGATGGAGTCCGACGTGGCCGACATCCTCCAGGTGAGCGCGGGCATGGAACGCTCCGGCCACATGCTGCAGGGCGGCATCTTCCTGCGCGAATTCGTCGCCGAGGGCGTCGACTGGACGCACATCGACATCGCCGGGCCGGCGTTCAGCAGCGGTGAGGCGGCCGGATACCTGGCCAAGGGCGGTACCGGCGTGCCGGTGCGTACGCTCCTCGCGATGATCGACGAAATCGCCGCCAACGGCTGACCGGATTCCCGCCGCTGGTTTCTCGCCCGCTGGGGGTTCGCTTACCTGGCGGACTTCTGGCGGGCGTTGTAGTCCCGCATGCGTTGCGGATAACCGGTCAGGTGCACGTCGTAGACCGGTATCGGGATGCTGCGGCCCCAGGCCCAGGCGGCTTGCGGCGAGCCGATGCGCCGGCGCGTCCACTCGCCATCGTGGGCGATGAGGATCACCGTGGTGCCGGTCACCATCGTCTGCGGCTCGATGAACGCCTCGACGCCGTGCTTATTTCGAGCAAACCACTCAAGATGCGCCAAATCGGTCGACTGTACCCCACGACCGAGGGAAGGCTGGGCATCGCCGTCCAGCAGTCTTCGTAGCCACCCCACCGGGTACCTCCACGCGCCGAAGAATTGCGTCAAGAGTACGCGCGCTTTACGAGTTGCCGTGGCCCGCTCGATCCGCCCTGGCCGGGAGCGCCCGCACCGGCCGATGGGGAGTGTCCTTGAGCACCTCCGTGCGCGGGCCCGCCCGGACAGTGACAAGATGGCGCCTGTGGGGTGCAGGGTCTCACGACGGCCCGCCCTCGGCCCTGACGCACTCGTGTGGGAGATGACGTGAGCAACACGTTCGACGTAGTGATCCTCGGCGGCGGAAGCGGCGGTTACGCCACCGCCCTGCGCGCTTCCCAGCTCGGCCTGAGCGTCGCGCTGATCGAGAAGGACAAGCTCGGCGGCACCTGCCTGCACCGCGGCTGCATCCCGACCAAGGCGCTGCTGCACGCCGGTGAGGTTGCCGACCAGACCCGCGAGGCCGAGGCGTTCGGCGTACTGGCCGAGCTGACCGGCATCGACATGAAGGGCGTCAACGCGTACAAGGACGGTGTGGTCGCCGGCCTCTACAAGGGCCTGCAGGGTCTGATCAAGGCGGCCAAGGTGACCTACGTGGAGGGTACGGGCACCCTCGTCGCCCCGAACACCGTCGAGGTCAACGGCGAGCGTTACGAGGGCCGCAACATCGTGCTGGCCACCGGCTCCTACTCCAAGACGCTGCCCGGCCTGGAACTGGACGGCGAGCGCGTCATCGCCAGCGAGCAGGCCCTCGTCATGGACCGCGTACCGGCGAGCGCGATCGTGCTCGGCGGCGGCGTCATCGGCGTCGAGTTCGCCAGCGCCTGGAAGTCCTTCGGTGCCGACGTGACCATCGTGGAGGCCCTGCCCCGCCTGGTCGCCGCCGAGGACGAGGAGATCTCCAAGCAGCTGGAGCGCAGCTTCCGCAAGCGCGGCATCGCCTTCAAGGTCGGCAAGCCGTTCGAGCGGGCCGAGAAGACCGGCACCGGCGTCAAGGTGACCATCGCCGGCGGCGAGACGCTGGAGGCCGAGATCCTCCTCGTCGCGGTCGGCCGCGGCCCGGTCACCGCCGACCTCGGCTATGAGCAGCAGGGCCTGAAGATGGACCGCGGCTTCGTCCCCACCGACGAGCGCCTGCGTACCAACCTGCCCAATGTGTACGCCGTCGGCGACATCGTCCCCGGCCTGCAGCTCGCCCACCGCGGCTTCCTCCAGGGCATCTTCGTGGCCGAGGAGATCGCCGGGCTGAACCCGGTCACGATCGTGGAATCGGGCATCCCGCGCGCGACCTACTGCGACCCCGAGATCGCCTCCGTGGGCATCACTGAGGCGCAGGCCAAGGAGAAGCACGGGGCCGAGAACGTCGAGACGTACAACTACAACCTCGGCGGCAACGGCAAGAGCAAGATCCTGCGTACGCAGGGCTTCGTCAAGCTCGTGCGGCTCAAGGACGGCCCGGTGGTGGGCGTACACATGATCGGCGCCCGGATGAGCGAGCAGGCCGGCGAGGCCTCGCTGATCGTGAACTGGGAGGCGTTCCCGGCCGAGGTCGCCCAGCTGATCCACGCGCACCCGAGCCAGAACGAGGCGCTCGGCGAGGCGCACCTGGCACTTGCCGGGAAGCCGCTGCACGCGCACAACTGAGCTGGCTACGATCGTCCCAAACGGACTTTACTCGAGATCGAATAACTTCAAGGAGTCTGGACTCATGCCGGTATCGGTCACGCTGCCCGCGCTCGGCGAGAGCGTCACGGAGGGCACGGTCATCCGCTGGCTGAAGGCCGTCGGCGACCGGGTCGAAGCGGACGAGCCCCTGCTGGAAGTCTCCACCGACAAGGTCGACACCGAGATTCCGTCGCCCAGCGCCGGCGTCGTGTCGCAGATCCTGGTGGCCGAGGACGAGACGGCCGAGGTCGGCGCGGTTCTGGCCATCATCGACGGCGACGGTGCCGCGGCCGAGGCCGAGCAGGCCCCCGTGGAGCAGACGCCGGCCAGCGTCCCGACCAGCGGATCGGAGGGGCCCGGCGAGGCGGCCGCCAGCGAACCCGCGCCCGCACCGGCCCAGGCCGAGGCCCCCAAGGCCGAGTCCGCGCCGTCCGGCGGCGGCGAGGGTACGCCGGTCACGCTGCCCGCTCTCGGCGAGAGCGTCACCGAGGGCACGGTCACCCGCTGGCTGAAGGCCGTCGGCGACGAGATCGAGGTCGACGAGCCGCTGCTGGAGGTGTCCACCGACAAGGTCGACACCGAGATCCCGTCGCCGGTCGCGGGAACGCTGCTGGAGATCAAGGTCGCCGAGGACGAGACGGCGCCGGTGGGTGCGGTACTGGCCGTCGTCGGGGCCGCTGGTGGTGCTCCGGCCGCTGAGGCTCCCAAGACCGCTCCGGCTCCGGCTCAGCAGGCGCCCAAGCCGGCTCCCGCTCCGGCTCAGGAAGCGCCCAAGCCCGCTCAGGAAGCGCCCAAGCCGGCTCAGGCGGCCGCACCGGCACCGGCACCGGCGAAGGCCGAGCCTCCGGCCTCGGCGAACGGCTCGCCCGACGCGGAAGCGGCCGGCTACGTGACCCCGCTGGTCCGCAAGCTCGCGGCCGAGCACGGTGTGTCGCTCGGCTCGCTGACCGGTTCGGGCGTCGGCGGCCGGATCCGCAAGCAGGACGTCCTCGACGCGGCCGCCAAGGCCAAGGCCGCCGCATCGGCCCCGGCCCAGGCCGCTCCGGCCGGTGCCACCGAGAAGCCGAAGGCCGAGCCGAGCCCGCTGCGGGGGCGTACGGAGAAGCTGTCGCGGATGCGCCAGGTCATCGCCAAGCGCATGGTCGAGTCGCTGCAGGTGTCGGCTCAGCTGACCACGGTCGTCGAGGTCGACGTCACCCGCATCGCCAAGCTGCGCGAGCAGGCCAAGAAGGACTTCCAGGCGCGCCACGGCGTGAAGCTGTCCTTCCTGCCGTTCTTCGCGCTCGCCGCGGTCGAGGCCCTGCGCCAGCACCCGTCGATCAACGCGAAGATCGACGTCGAGGACGGTACGGTCACCTACTACGACGTCGAGCACCTCGGCATGGCGGTCGACACCGACAAGGGCCTGATGGTCCCGGTCATCCACAACGCCGGCGATCTCAACCTGGCCGGCCTGGCCAAGCGGATCGGCGACATCGCGGAGCGTACGCGCACCAACAAGCTGACGCCGGACGAGGTCTCGGGCGGCACGTTCACGCTGACCAACACCGGCAGCCGCGGCGCGCTGTTCGACACGCCGATCATCAATCAGCCGCAGGTCGCCATCCTCGGCACCGGTGCGGTCGTCAGGCGCGCCGTGGTCGTGGACGACCCCGGCCTCGGCGAGCTGATCATCCCGCGGCACATGGTCTACCTGGCCCTGTCGTACGACCACCGCCTGGTCGACGGCGCCGACGCCGCCCGCTACCTGAGCACCGTCAAGGAGCGGCTGGAGGCCGGTGCCTTCGAGGCCGAACTCGGCCTGTAAAACACACCGCGATCCAGCGGCCTTCGGCGCACGTGCCGGAGGCCGTTGGTTACCGTCGTCCTATGCGAATCGTCGCGGCCGGTGCATCCGGCTTTCTCGGGCAGCCGCTCGTCGCCCATCTGCGCCACGCCGGCCATGACGTCATCCAGCTGGTACGCCGGGAGCCGAAGTCGCCGGACGAGCAGCGCTGGGATCCGTCCACCGGCGGCGTACGCCTGCCCGACGGCACGGACGCCGTCGTGAACCTCTGCGGCGTCGGGGTCGGCGACCACCGCTGGACCGACTCCTACCGCGCGCTGATCCGCAGCAGCCGCATCGATCCGACCAAGACACTGGCCCGAGCGGTCAAGGCGCAGGGCGTACGCACACTCGTGAACGCTTCGGGCATCGGTGCGTACGGCGACCGCGGGGACGAGGTGATCACGGAGGCGACGCCGACCGAGAACGATTCGTTCCTCGGGCGGCTGAGCGCCGATTGGGAGGCGGCGGCGTTCAGCGCCGAGCCCGCGCGCGTGGTGGTTCTGCGCACCGGGCTACCGCTCGATCGCAAGGGCGGGCTGCTGCAGCCGATGGTGCTGCCGTTCAGCCTGGGCCTGGGTGGCAAGCTCGGCAGCGGCAAGCAGTGGATGCCGTGGGTGTCGCAAGAGGATTGGCTGCGCGCGGCCGCGTACGCCCTGACCGAGGACGTGCTCGCCGGACCGGTCAACGTGGTCGGGCCGACGCAGGCGACCAATGCGGAGTTCACCGCGGAGTTCGGGCGCCTGCTGCACCGGCCGACCTTCATGCCCTTACCTCAGCTGCCGTTGCGGCTCGCGATCGGCGAGTTCGCGGACGAGGCGTTCAAGAGTTTCCGGGCCGTGCCAGAGGCGCTTAACCGGGCCGGCTTCACCTTCCACCACGGCACGGTCGGCGAGGCCCTCGCCACCGCCCTCAAACGCTGACCCGCCACCGCTGGTCAGCACCCGGCGACCGGGCCGCTTCCACGACGGCGAAGGGGCAGCGGGTAAGGTCGTTCGGTGATCACGCGCCGGACGGCCGACATCGGCGTCGCCGCAATCGCGCTGGCCCTGGCGGTCTACCTCACGAACGGCCTGTGGGCGGCGCCGCTGCACCGCGCGATCGAGGTCAACTCCGGCGACCAGGCGCTGTTCGAGTGGCTGCTCAGCTACGGCGCCCACGCGATCATCAATGGCGAGAACCCGCTCTACACGGCGTGGCTGAACGCTCCCGACGCGGTCAACCTCGCGGTGAACACGTCCATCACCGTGTACGCCGTGGCGTTCGCGCCGCTGACGTTGTGGCTGGGCCCGGCCGTGTCGTTCACCGTCATCCTCACGCTGAACCTCGCCGGTACGGCGTACGCCTGGTACTGGCTGTTCCAGCGGCATCTGAACGCGGCACCGGTGGCTGCGGCGATCGGCGGCCTGTTCGCGGGCTTCGCACCGGCGATGGTGTCGCACGCGAACGCCCACTTGAACTGGACCGCGCAGTGGCTGGTGCCGCTGATGATCGGCCGGGTCGTCATCATGTCGCAGCGGCGCCGGCCGTGGAAGGATGGCATCATCCTCGGCCTGCTCATCGCGGCCTGTTTCTCCATCGCCGCCGAGCAGCTGTTCTTCGCCGCCCTCGCGGGCACGCTGCTGACCGTCGTCTGGGCGCTGCGCAGCCGGGAGGACGCCAAGGCCAAGTTCCGCCCAGTGATCCAGGGACTCGCTGTCGCTGCCGCCGTATCCGGCGTGCTTCTGGCGTACCCCTTGTATCTGCATTTCCTGGGGCCTTACGGCTACCATGGCACGGGCTTCGACCACCGGATTCACAACGAGGACCTCGCGGCGTTCGGCGCCTATCCGGCCCGGAGTCTCGCGGGCGCCGCGGGGTTGTGGAAGCAGCTCGCGCCGAACCCGACCGAGGAGAACTCGTTCTTCGGCCTGCCCCTGCTGATCCTGGCCGTGGCCGCGTTCGTCTGGCTGCGCCGCCGGCCCATCGTCTTCGCGATCGGCGTGACGAGCCTGGCCTTCGCGGTGCTGTCGCTGGGTCCGCAGCTGCGCTGGATGGGTCACCTCACGCCGGTGCCGCTGCCCGAGCTGCTGATCGACAAGCTGCCGATCTTCAACGCCGCCCTGCCGTCGCGGCTGGCCCTGGTGGTCGCGCCCGGCATCGGTGCGTTGCTCGCCCTGCTCATCACTGAGCTGCCGCGCGCGAAACGGCGGTGGGTGTGGATCACCGCGCTGGCTGTCGCGCTCGTCCCTCTCTTTCCCACCCCTTTACTGGTACGCGAACGGCCGCCGGTGCCGCATTTCATCAGCGCGGGGACGTGGGAGCAGTACGTTCCCGACGGCGGCGTGCTGGTGCCGGTGCCGATCCCGAACGACCTGGTGCCCGACGGGCAGCGGTGGCAGGCCGAGGTCTTCGCGCAGCCGGGCGGTCCGGCGTTCACGATTCCGGCCGGTTTTTTCCTCGGCCCCGGTGGCCCCGACGGCACCGGCCGGATCGGCCCGATCCCCCGCTACACGCAGACCCTGCTCGAAGACGTGGCCAAGACCGGTTACGTGCCACCCGTCACGGACTCCGAGCGGGCGCGCGTACGCGCAGATCTGGAGTACTGGGGTGGATCAGCGATCGTCCTCGCCGACGATGTCCAAGGCGCGCACTGGGAAACACACCAGCCCGCTCTGCTGGACGTCATGACCAAGCTGCTCGGCCCACCGGAGCGCGTCGCCGACGTATGGCTTTGGCGAGTGTCCTAACTCGCCGCTGGTTGCGCTATTCGCGCAGCAGGGGCAGGTGCCGTTCGACGATCGGCAGCACCTCGTCCACGGTGACGTCCCGCCCGATTTCCTGGCTCAGCGAGGTCACGCCGGCATCGCGGATGCCGCACGCCACGATCCGGTCGTAGTACGCCAGGTCGGGGTTGCAGTTCAACGCGAACCCGTGCTGCGTCACCGATCGCGCCACCCGGATGCCGATGGCCGCCACCTTGCGATCCGGGCCCCGATCGTCCGCGCGTACCCAGACGCCGGAGCGGCCCTTGACGCGCTCGGTCGCCACGCCGAGGTCGGCGCAGACCGCGATGAGCATGCGCTCGACCCGCCGCACGTACGCCACCACGTCCATCGCGTGCCCACCGGGAACGGCGGTCAGCTTCATGATCGGGTAGCCGACGATCTGGCCCGGCCCGTGCCAGGTGATCTGGCCACCGCGGTCGACTTCCACCACCGGCGTACCGTCGGCCGGCCGCTCCCAGGGCTGCGTACGCTTGCCGGCCGTGTAGACGCTGGGGTGCTCCAGCAGCAGGACGGTCTCGGGGGCGCGGCCGTCGACCACCGCTTCGTGCAGGCGCCGCTGCTCGTCCCACGCGGTCAGATAGTCGACTGTTCCCGCGCGCACGATCGCCAGCGCCGGGGCCGCTTCCGTCGTCGTCACCCTGTCAGCGTAGGCCGGTGGCACCGAGTCCGGCCGCCGGCGTGAGCGCGGTCACGCCCTCGCTCGGTGTAGCGCCCCGCCCGAGGGGGATGCGGTCTTGGGCGCGGAGCGATAACCTGTCCGCGACCGTACTTGTGAACGCGTTCACAAAAACTGTCATCGAGTGCCAGTTTGCCGCGAGGAGCCATCGTGACCGTCGACGCCCGGACCGCGCCCGCACCCTCCGCCCCGGCCCGCCGGCGTACGCTGCGGTGGCTGTTCCCGGCCGTGGGCCTGATCCTGTGGCTGCTCGTCGGTGGTCCGCTGGCCAGCCTGGCCGGCCAGACCTCCGAGGTGCAGAAGAACGACAACGCGTCGTACCTGCCCGAGACGGCCGAGTCCACCGTGGTGCTCAACCTCGATAAGCGCTTCTCCGGACAGGAGACCGCGCCCGGGATCATCGTCTTCGTCCGCGAGAGCGGCCTGACCGATGCCGACAAGGCCACCATCCAGCGCCAGCTGAGCGAGGCGGAGCAGCACTTCGGCGACAAGCTCGCGGGCCCGCCCATCGGGCCGGTCTTCGCCGAGGACGGCCAGGCCGCGCAGGCCATCATCCAGTTCGCCGGCACGGATTCGCAGAAGAACGCGCCGTACGTGGTGTGGCTGCGCGATCACCTCGGCGGCGACGGGCTCGAAGCGCATGTGACCGGCCCCGCCGGGCTGTTCACCGACTTCATGGAGGTCTTCGAGCTCATCGACGGCGTGCTGCTCTACTTCACGGCCGGGCTGATCCTGCTCATCCTGGTGATCGTCTACCGCAGCCCGTTCCTGCCCTTCGTCGTGCTGCTCGGCGCCGGCTTCGCGCTCGGCATCGCCAACGGCGTCGTCTACCTGCTGGCCAAGTCCGACCTCATCACCGTGTCCGGGCAAAGCCAGGGCATCCTCGACGTGCTCGTCCTCGGCGCGGCCACCGACTACGCGCTGCTCATCGTGTCGCGGTTCCGCGAGGAGCTGCGCCGCGTCGAGAGCCGCTACGACGCCATGAAGGTGGCCCTGCGCGCCTCGTACGAACCCATTCTGGCCAGCGGCGGCACCGTCATCATGGGCCTGCTCTGCCTGCTCGTCTCCGACCTGGCCCCCAACCGCGGGCTCGGCCCGATCGGGGCCATCGGGATCGCCTGCGCGCTGGCCGCCTCGCTCACGCTCCTGCCGGCGATGCTGGTTCTGTTGGGACGCAAGGTTTTCTGGCCGTTCCGGCCGGCGTACGGCTCGGCGCCGTCGGAGGAGCGTGGGCTGTGGGGGCGCATTGCGCGTACCGTCGGCCGCCGCCCGCGCGTCGTGTGGTCGCTCACCGCGCTGGCCCTCATCGCCTGCACCTTCGGCCTCACCCGGCTACAGGCCGACGGCTTCCCGCAGACCGAATCCTTCACGCACGCCGCCGACTCCAAGGTCGGCCAGGCCCAGCTGACCCGCCATTTCCCGGGCGGCGCCGGCTCGCCCACCGAGATCGTGGTCGCGGTCGACAAAGCACCCGGCGCGCTGTCCGCGGTCCGGTCCGTGTCTGGTGTGGACACAGCCACGATTTTCACGGGTACCGGAGGAACCGCAGGACCCCAGCCGCCCGCGGTCGTAGAACCGAAAGTAGTCGACGGTCTGGTCCGGATCGACGCGATCCTCGCCGACGCACCGGACTCGTCGGCCGCTCACGAGACCGTCAAGCGCATCCGCGACGCCGTACATCCCTTTGACGGCAAGGTCGGCGGCTTCTCGGCGATCAATGTGGACGTCCAGGAGACCTCGCAGCGAGACCGCAACGTCATCCTGCCGCTCGTTCTCGCGGTGGTGTTCCTCGTCCTCGCCATGCTGCTGCGGTCGCTGGTCGCCCCGCTGCTTCTCGTCGGAACCGTGGTGCTGTCGTTCCTCGCGACGCTGGGCGTATCCGGCGTCGTGTTCCGCGACATCCTGCACTACCCGGGCGCGGACTCGTCGTTCCCGCTGTTCGCCTTCGTCTTCCTCGTCGCGCTCGGCGTCGACTACAACATCTTCCTGATGACGCGCGTACGCGAGGAGACCGGCCGCCGCGGCCACCGCCTGGGTACGCTCACCGGCCTGTCGGTGACCGGCGGCGTGATCACGTCGGCCGGTGTCGTACTGGCGGCGACGTTTGCGGCGCTGGCCGTACTGCCCATGGTGTTCCTCGTCGAACTGGCCTTCACCGTCGCGTTCGGCGTCCTGCTCGACACGTTGATCGTGCGGTCGCTGCTGGTGCCGGCGTTGACCGTCGACATCGGACGGACGATCTGGTGGCCGGGTAAGCTCCGCCGCGCTCAACCATGATGCGCACCCATCCCGGTTGAGCGCGGCGGGCTCCCGGCTTCGGCCGTTACGGGGTGACGCGGTGCAGGTCGCGCGGGAAGAACGTGACCTCGCGGACGTTCGCCGCCCCGACCAGCATCGCCACCAGCCGTTCGAGCCCGATCGCGAAGCCGCCGTGCGGGGGCATGCCGAGCTTGAAGACCTCCAGGAAGTCGGCGAACGGCTCCAGCGCCTGACCCCGTTCCGTCAGCGTGTGCACGTAGTCGGCGTACCGGTGCAGGCGCTGGGCCCCCGAGACCAGCTCAAGCCCCCGGAAGAGCAGGTCGAAGCCGCGCGACCAGGGCTCGTGACCGGGTTCGGGGTGGGTGTAGAAGGCCCGGTGCCGGGTCGGGTAGCCCTCGACGTAGACGAACTCCGAGCCGTGCTCGCGTACCGCCCAATCGCAGACCGCGCGCTCGTCGGCGGGTGCGAGGTCGGGCTCACCCGGGTCCGCACCGGCGATCTTCAGCGCGTCGGCGAAGTGCACGATCGGGATCTCGTCCGGCACCTCGGGCAGGCCGAAGCCGGCCGCGGCCACGCTCGGCACGGCCCGCGCCTCGTCGATCATTCCGGCGAAGACGTCGCGCAGTACCTTCATCACGTCCCGGTGACTGTCGATGAAGCCCAGCTCGGCGTCGAGCGAGACGTACTCGGCGAGGTGGCGAGCGGTGTCGCTGGGCTCGGCCCGAAACGCCGGCCCGATCTCGTAGACCCGCTCGAAGACGCCGACCAGCGTCTGCTTGTAGAGCTGGGGCGACTGCGCCAGGTACGCCTTGCGCCCGAAGTAGTCGATGCCGAAGACGTTGGCGCCGGACTCGGTGGCCACGCCCACGGTCTTCGGGCTGTGCACCTCGACGAAGCCCTGCCGGTCCAGCGTCGACCGGAAGCCGCGGACCAGCGCGGCCGACAGCTCGAAGACCGGACGCCGCGAGGGGTGCCGCAGGGTCAGCGCGGCGTGGTCGAGCAGCGTCGGCAGGGTGGCGTTGAGGGTGGGCCGGAACAGCTCGACCGGCAGCGCCTCGACCCGGTCGGAGAGCACCTCGATGATCGGTTCGGTCAGTTCGACCCCGCCGGGGGCGATGTCGCTGGCGGTCACCGTGCCGGTGACGCTCACCACCGTCTCCTCGGACAGACCCGACAGCGCCTCGGCGGTCGTCACGACCTGGGCGAAGCCGGCGCGGTCACGCAGGATGAGGAACGATACGGACTTCAGCATCCGCCGGCGGTGAATCCAGCCGGCGATCGTGACCCGGGCGCCGATGTGCGCGCGGAGCTGGTCGGACAGGATGCGTTGCATGGTGTGAACCTCCTCGATCGATCGCAACGCGATCCCCTGGGAGGTGCGGGCGAGCGGGAATCCTCGCGGTACCACCACACCTTCACCGCCTTGTGGCGGCCTCTCGATCCGGGTGACGGGGATCAATCCGGCGGGGGTCTACCGGCCGGGCGGCCCTCTTCCCCGCAGCTCGGAGCAGGTCTGTCCCGGGCGTCACCCCGGCGACTGCGCTCGTCGTCGCTGTTGGGGACCAGGAAACCACGTGGCGGCCGGCGGCCGCAACGCCTATATGGGGTGTGGCGGTGCTTACGTCCTGTGCTATGGCAAGGGCAGCGAGCGTAGTCTTTGGCTCGTGACCATGGTTGCTCCCGAAGGCCGGCGCCTGCTGCGCGTGGAGGCCCGCAACGCCGAGACGCCGATCGAGCGCAAGCCCGATTGGATCAAGGTCAGGGCGAAGATGGGCCCCGAGTTCACCCAGCTGCGCGGCCTCGTCCAGCGGGAGGGCCTGCACACGGTCTGCCAGGAGGCCGGCTGCCCCAACATCTACGAGTGCTGGGAAGACCGCGAGGCCACCTTCCTCATCGGTGGCGACCAGTGCACCCGCCGCTGCGACTTCTGCCAGATCGACACCGGCAAGCCGGCCGAGTTCGACGCCGACGAACCGCGCCGCGTGGCCGAGTCGGTGGCGGCGATGGATCTGCGGTACGCGACCGTGACCGGCGTGGCCCGCGACGACCTGCCCGACGGCGGCGCCTGGCTGTACGCCGAAACCGTCCGTCAGATTCACAAGATGGTGCCCGGCTGCGGCGTCGAGCTGCTGATCCCGGACTTCAACGCCGTACCCGAGCAGCTCGCCGAGGTCTTCGGCGCCCGCCCCGAGGTGCTGGCACACAACCTGGAGACCGTGCCCCGGATCTTCAAGCGGATCCGCCCGGCCTTCCGCTACGAGCGGTCGCTCGACGTCCTCCGCCAGGCCCGCGCCGACGGTCTGGTCACCAAGTCCAACCTGATCCTCGGCCTGGGCGAGGAGCGGGCCGAGGTGTCGCAGGCCCTGCGTGACCTGTACGACGCCGGCTGCGAGCTGATCACGATCACGCAGTACCTGCGGCCGACCCCGCGCCATCACCCAATTGCCCGCTGGGTCAAGCCCGAGGAGTTCATCGAGCTGAAGGCCGAGGCCGAGGAGATCGGCTTCGCCGGCGTCATGTCGGGGCCGCTGGTGCGCTCGTCCTACCGGGCCGGCCGCCTCTACCGCCAGGCCCTCGACGCCCGCAAGCTCGCTGCCGCCTGAGAGACTCGGTCACAGCCAAGGCGTGACCACGGCGCTGCACCGATCCGTGCACCGACCTTTGCTGGGGCCTTGCAGCTGGAACGGTCTAGACTTCACGCCATGGCAAAACCCTCACAGGAGAAGGTCAGCTTCGTTGAGCGCCTGAAGCAGATCGGCATGGTCTTCCGTTTCACCGCGAAACAGGATAAGTGGTTCGTTCCGCTCGTTGTCGGGGCGGTGCTGATCCCGGTCCTGCTGACCGTGATCGCCGCCATCCTGTGGGGCTGGATCTGGATCCCGGTCGGCATCATGATCACCCTGCTGGGCGTCCTGATCGTCCTCAACCTGCGGTCCAACACCGCGATGCTCAACGCCCTCGAAGGCCAGCCCGGTGCGCCGACCCAGATCATGTCCTCGCTGCGAGGCAACTGGCGGGTCAAGGAGCAGCCGGTGGCGTACACGATCAACAACGACTTCGTGCACCTGGTCCTGGGCCCGCCCGGAGTGGTGCTCGTGGCCGAGGGCGAGCCGAGCCGCGTCAAGGCCATGCTGGGCGAGCAGAAGCGGCGGATGGGCAAGGTCATCGGCCAGACCCCGCTCTACGACATCGTCGTCGGCAACGACGAGGGCCAGGTTCCGCTGCGTAAGCTGCGTGCGACGATGCTGAAGCTGCCGAAGAACCTGACCGGCAAGGAGATCAACTCCCTCGACCGGGCGCTCACGGCGCTAACCGCCAAGCCGCAGATGCCCAAGGGCGGCCTGCCGAAGGAGTTCCGCCCGCCGAAGGGCATGATGCGCCAGATGCGCGGGCGCTGACATCGACACATAAAAGGCCGCTGGGCGTACCGGCGGCCTTTTGCGTATCACCTATCGCCGCAGCGAGCCGGTCAGCTTGTCCTTCTCGTTGACGACCAGGCAGGTGATGTCCCGGTCGCCGAACGTCCAGCTGCTGCTCGTCGGGTAGAGGTAGTAGATCGAGAGGTCCTGAGTCTTGTCGTCGGGCGCGTACGCGCTCAGCGCCTCGCCGGAGCAGCCGGCCTCGGCCTGGTTCTCGATCTCGGTCGTGCCGGGGAAGCTCGTGCCGGTCACCTTGACGACGCGGAACACCTCGCCCTCGTGCGGTTCGGCGCAGCTGACGGCGGGCGGGTTACGCCGCAGCTCCTTGTCGAGGTCGAGGGCGAGCAGGCCGTTGATGCAGTCGCCGACCTTCAGCTCCTTGGTCGCCGACGGCAGGCTGGGCAGCAGCGACGACGGCCCGTTGGTGGAGTCGTCGTCGGAGCTGAGGGCGCCGATGGCCAGGCCCGCGCCGCAGACCAGCAGCCAGGCCACGGACAGGACGAGGCCGGTGACGGCCATACCCTTGCCCTTCTGGTTGCGCTTGGGGATCTGCACGAGCGCGACGATGCCGAAGACGACGCCGAACAGGATGCCACCGAGAATGCCGAAGATCAGCGAGGCGATCGCGAAGCCGTTGGTCGTCTGCGGCTGCAGCGGCTGGCCGTACGCGCCCTGGACCGGCTGTCCATAAGGGTTCTGAGCCGGCTGGCCGTACGGATTCGGCTGGCCGTAAGGGTTCTCGCTGTAGGGCGCGGCATACTGCGGCTGCCCCGGCGGCCCGGAAACGGGCGGCTGCCCCGAAACGGGCGGCTGCGGCGGGTACGGCTCATACGGCTGGTACGGCGGTGGAGCCGGCTGGCGGGGGGGGTCGGGTTCAGGAGCCGAGGGGTAGGTCACGGCTTGCGACGTTACCAGTGATCATGCCGGGACAATCACCGAGCGGGCGGCCTTGTCATGCAGTCCCCGGCGCTCCCGATCCATGATCAATGCCGGGATGACGAAGCAGAGGAGGAAGCCGCGCAGGGCCGCTCGCGGGATGCCGACCGCGCGGCCGTCGGTGGCGTCGACGCACCGGATCTTGGCGATACGCATGCCCGGCGTCTGCGTGAACACGCCGATGAACAGGGCGTACTCGGCGATCAGGACGGCCAGCGGCTCCCAGGTCGCGGTCCGCAGGTCGGCCACGAAGAATCCGGACACCAACAGGCACAGGATCCAGTCGACGAACAGCGCCCCGAACCGCTTGGCGATCGAGGGTACGGTGTCTTGCACTGCGTCGGTCACGCCGCGAAGACTACTCTGAGGGTGAGTGCGGGCAGCGTCACACCGCGCCGGGCAGCCCAGCGAGGCCCCGTAACACGGCCGAAACAATGCGGACATGCCTGGGCAACGCCGCCTCCGTACCGTCGCCACCAGCCAACGGCCACCTGCGTAAGCCGACGACACGCCTGCGCCGGGGACCGCGAGCGTCAATCAGTCATCGCCCAGGAGGACGTGTTGTTCGCCAATCCCGAGGAGCTCCTGCAGTACCTCAAGAATGAAGACGTCAAGTTCGTCGACGTGCGATTCTGTGACCTGCCCGGGGTGATGCAGTTCTTCACCGTGCCGGCCAAGTCGTTCGACGACAAGGTCTTCACCGAAGGCCTGGCCTTCGACGGCTCGTCGATCCGCGGGTTCCAGGCCATCCACGAGTCCGACATGCTGCTGCTGCCGGACGTCACCACGGCCTTCGTCGACCCGTTCCGGGCCCAGAAGACCCTGGCACTGAACTTCTTCATCCACGACCCGTTCACCCGGGAGGCGTACTCGCGCGACCCGCGCAACATCGCCAAGAAGGCCGAGGCTTACCTGGCGAGCAGCGGCTTCGCGGACACGGCGTACTTCGGTGCCGAGGCCGAGTTCTACATCTTCGACTCGATCCGCTACTCGACCCAGGCCAACCAGGCGTTCTACCACATCGACTCGATCGAGGGCGCGTGGAACACCGGCGCGACCAACGAGGGCGACGGCCAGCCTAACCGCGGCTACAAGCCCGGCTATAAGGGCGGCTACTTCCCCGTCGCGCCGACCGACCACTACGCCGACCTGCGCGACGAGATGGTCACGAACCTCGGCAACCTCGGCTTCGCCGTCGAGCGCGCCCACCACGAGGTCGGCACGGCCGGCCAGGCGGAGATCAACTACCGCTTCAACACTCTGCTCGCCGCGGGCGACCAGCTGCAGCTGTTCAAGTACGTCGTGAAGAACACCGCGTGGACCGCCGGCAAGACCGCGACGTTCATGCCCAAGCCGCTGTTCGGTGACAACGGCTCCGGCATGCACACCCACCAGAGCATCTGGCTCGGCGGCGAGAACCTCATGTACGACGAGACCGGGTACGCCGGCCTGTCGGACCTGGCCCGCTGGTACATCGGCGGCCTGCTGCACCACGCGCCGTCGCTGCTGGCCTTCACCAACCCGACGGTCAACTCCTACCGCCGCCTGGTACCCGGCTTCGAGGCGCCGGTGAACCTGGTCTATTCGCAGCGCAACCGCTCGGCCTGCACGCGCATCCCGGTGACGGGCACCAACGCCAAGGCCAAGCGCATCGAGTTCCGCTGCCCGGACCCGTCGTCCAACCCGTACCTGGCCTTCTCGGCGATGCTGATGGCCGGCCTCGACGGCATCAAGAACAAGACCGAGCCGCCGGCCCCGATCGACAAGGACCTCTACGACCTGCCGCCGGAGGAGGCCGCGAGCGTCCAGCAGGTACCGGGCTCGCTCCCCGACGTGCTGGCCGGCCTGGAGGCCGACAACGACTACCTGCAGGCCGGTGGCGTGTTCACCGGCGACGTGATCGAGACCTGGATCGACTACAAGCGGTCCACCGAGATCGACCCGATCCGCCTGCGCCCGACGCCGCACGAGTTCCAGCTCTACTTCGACGTTTAGTCCTGATCAAGGCTTCTACCAGCGGCGTTCGGTCAACGACCACGCCCGGGTAAAAGCTCGGTACAAGGCAGTAAACGGCGGTCATGCTCGGCTCACAGCCGAGCATGACCGCCGTTTGGCGTCCGAGTACGCCATCGATCAGGGACCGGGTACGGTCTACCGCCTCCGGCCACTCGTGTACGTAGGTGTTCAGAGTGATCGTCGGATTGCTATGGCCGAGCGCTAGCTGAACCGTCTTCACCGACGCCCCTGCGTGGATCAACAGCGTGGCGTAGTAATGCCGGAGCCCGTGAATCCCCCACCGAGGCGGCAGACCCACCGCACCACGAGCCCGCGTCCAGGTACGGCAGAACGTCGACGGGTTGACTGGCTCACCGTTGCCCCCGACGAAGAGCAGCGAGGCGTTGCGGCGGACCGGCCGACGCGGATCGGTATCGTCGTCGATGGCTACCGAGGTAGCGCCTCGCTCGATATGTACCGATCCGACCGGCCGTCACTCCCCACTGGCCCACCAAAGGCGACCAGGCTGCGCCACCGGGAAGTACCGACAGCGACCAATCAGCCTGCGGACATCGTCTCAGCGAACTGTCGCACGTAACGGCTACCGTCGATATAGGCGATGGGCGGAGACGGGCATGGATGACAATGCCAAACGAGTACGACTTGCGAACGCAACAGCGTCGTTGACCGAGTGGCTCGCGCCGCTCGCGTTCGAGGCTCTGCCACCAGCTCAGGTTACGCAGCTGGTAACCGACCAGGTGAGATCGTGGGCGCTGTCGTACGGTTTCCGCGTTGCCCAGGAGTACCACGGCATCCGTACCCCCCACCCCAAGACCGGAGCCGAGCGGCAAGGCCGCATCGACGTATTCGGAGTACATCGGTCGGGACTCGCTGTGGCGATCGAGATCGACAGGTCAAGCAAGCGGTGGTCCGTATAGAAGCTGCGCTGTGAAGCCGAGAACGGTGCGGTTGCCCTGTGGGTGAAATGGGGTGGGCCGAGTCGGATCATCGTTCCGTACACCGCTGGGTTTTATCGAGCTGCGTGCGCGGTACAGCGGAAAGCTCGTCTCACGCCAGGCGAGCTAGAACCACGTCGGGCCACCAGCAAATCGACGCCATGAAGCCGAGAATATCGCGCCGCAGCACGCGCCCACATCGCCCGCGGCCTGGCGTGACGGGCAGCCGCGAAGATCCATCGGGCAACGGGCGAGGAGCTGACCCTAACGGGACATCTGACCTAACGCGATCGACTTAACAACAGCCTGTCGGACAGCAGCGAGATCACCGGAGTAAGAAGCAAAGCCCTCTTTCGTCACAGCGAAATGTCCCTCGAAGCTAAACCCTCGATCGTCCGGTCCAGCGGGAAAGGTAACGAGGAAAAGCAGACACTTCGAGGTCCCTGCCTTCCGCAGACGCAGGACGCGAGAACCAGCCCCAAGATCTCCATCGGAAGGTCTTGCGATGGACCAGGTTACCCGCGTAAGGCCCTGTGGATCCTTGCCGATCAGCGCCTTTCTCCACATCTTGCGCGGGATTATGCCGATGACTTCCTCGACGAGGTCTTCAAAATCACCTTGTGGCTGACCCACGACGACATCTGTTCTGCTGAACGCGCATTCGTGCCATGCCCGCTCCTCAGCCTCTGCGGCCTGGAGCCTCTCTTGCTCAGCCCGAATCCGGCGTTCAAGGTCGCTCATCGATGAATCATAGTGCGGGATCATGTCGAATGTAATCCAAGGCGAGCCTGGATTGCCGAATACGTGCCGAGCTTGTAACGGCGAAGATCCGTCCGGGCTAGAAGCACCAGGTAGCAGCACATGGGCGACCATAGGACGTGCCGCCCTCCGGAGGCGGCACACTTGCGCTTCACGGGCATCATGGTATTCCCAGATCGTGAGCGGAGGTAGCCATGCCCGAAGCTGCTTCAGGCGCCTTGTCCATGCAGGCCCTGGTGGCCGAGTACGAAGCCGCGCTAAACCTGATCAATCGCAAGACAACCATTGTCGCCACCCTCATCACTTTCGACGTCACGGCGGTAGCGACGGTCATCGGCTTCCTCCTGGCCAACAAGGCCGATCCTCGCCTGCTTGCGCTGGTCCCGGTCATCTCTGCAACGTTCGGTTTGCTCGTGGCTTCACAAGATCGGGACATCCGAACCGCAGAGGCGCTTCTCAACTCGACAATGCGACCAGCCGCTCAACGGATCGCCAATGATGATGGGATATGGAATTTTTACGGCCGTTTCCTGGCATCTCGGATCCCGTGGTATGAAGTGGTCACTCGCGGATTGCCGCTCGTCCTTCTGTTTCCTGGAGCCTCGATAGCCTCACTGGCCGTAGTGACTACGCATCTGAAATCTTGGCTCGATTGGGCCATCTGGAGCGCCGGCCTCCTTCTCACAACCGCCTTGAGCGTTGGATGGCTGGAGAATGGCAGCAAGTTGGCCCACGCACTATTAGCCTCCGTTCGGAGGGCAAGATCTGGAGGCACAGTTCCGGTACAACCGGCACCCCAAAAATACCCAACAACGATGACAATCGATGGAAGGTGTTTCGGCTGCTGAAGGCAGCTGCGCTGAACAACGTCCCGGTAGAGCATTTCCTGCGCACAGTTCCAGCTCTACTTCGACGTGTAAATCCACGCATCCGAACGGCCCCGGCGCACGCAGAGCCGGGGCCGTTCGCTGTCTAGCCAGCAGCTTGGCGTCTAGCCGAGCGTCTTGAGGTACGACCACTGCGCGTCGCACGGCCTGTAACCGAGCCACACGTTGATGGCCAGCATCGGCGCGTTGACCTCATCGTTGGTCGTGTACGCGTCGGTCACGCCCAGCGAAACCGCCTTGCGCAAAGCGACCGACTTCGCGAGCTTCGCCAGGCCGCGACCGCGTACGGACCGCCGGCTGCCGGTACCGCCCGACCACATGCGCTGCGTCTCGGGATCGATCTCGACGATGGTGTACGCGGCCGGCTGACCGTGGGCGTACACGACGGTGCTGGCCTGGTGATCGGTGGTCGGCGGGTGCCAGGCCGCGTCGCACCACTCGGCGAAATCGACGTCGTCGTTCGGCGTGTCACCGGGTTCGTCCTGAATGGACTCCACGTCGATGGAGAAGACGTCTTCCGGCGTACTCTCGGCGAACGAGACGACCCGTACGCCGTCGGGAACGGCCGGCATCGGCGGCAGCGGCTGGCGCAGGTCCAGATGCGAGTACCGCAATTCGTTGCGGCGTTCGAAGCCCCGGCGGGCGAGGAAGCCGCCGACGATGTCGTCGCCGTCGCCCCAGCCTTCGATGCGCGTACCGCCGTTGCCGACCAGATGGTCCATGAGCGTGTCGTAGAGGCGGCCGCCGATACCCTGGCCCCGCATCGGGCGGCGGACGATCAGGCCGAGGTTCGCCGCGCCGGGGATAGTGGTCCAGGTGTTGAGCCCGACCCGGCCGACCGCGACGATCTCGCCGCCGGCCTCCGCGACCAGGCGCAGCGCCTTCTCCTCGGGCCGCTCGGTACGCCAGTAGTGCCGCAGGGCGGCGACCGTGGTGACCCCGAAGGGGTACTGCTCGCGGCGCAGGGCCACGATGCCTTCGGCGTCGTCGTCGGTGGAGACACGGATCGAGGCAGTCATCGCTACAGCGCTTTCACGAAGGGCCACTGCGTCGCGCAGGGCCGGTAACCGAGCCATTCATTGATGGCGATCATGGGTTGGTTGGTTTCGTCGTTGGCCGCGTACGCCGACCGTACGCCCGTCGCAGCCGCCCGGCGCAGGGCGATGGATTTGGCGTACTTGGCCAGACCCCGGCCTCGGTGCGTACGCAGAGTGCCGGTGCTCCGGGTTCGTCGACGACGGTCGCGGCCACGACGGAGAAGACGGCGACCGGTCCGGCTTCGCGGAACGAGGCCACGACGGGTGCACCATGACATAGGCGTTGGCCGCACCCGCCCATGATGTGGACAAGTCCAGCGCCGCTTGGGCGAATCCGACGATCTCGCCGCGGACGGTGGCCCTCATGCGACCTGTCTACCAGCGCCCGCAACCGGTTTCCGACCTCGTCTATCAGGCCGGAACGGTCCGTGGCTAGGATTCCCGGCGTGTCCGAGAACGTGAACCGTCCCCGCGTTTGGCCCCGGCGGCTGCGCAAGACCCTCGTCGGCGTGCTCGCCGGCGTCCTCAGCCTCGCCCTGATCGGCAGCGGCCTGCTGATCTGGTCGATCCGCCGGGCGCTGCCCGATCTGTCCGGAACCGCCACCCTGCCGGGCCTGTCGAACCAGGTGACCGTTCAGCGCGACCAGTACGGCATCCCCCAGGTGTACGCCGAGAACCGGCTCGACCTCTACCGCGCCCAGGGCTACCTGCACGCCCAGGACCGGTTCTGGGAAATGGACTTCCGCCGCCACGTGACCGCCGGCCGGCTGTCGGAGCTGTTCGGCGCGAGCCAGGTGGAGACCGACACCTACCTGCGGACAATGGGGTGGCGCCGGGTCGCCGAGGCGGAGTGGCACCTGGCGTCGCCGGAGTCGCGCCAGAACCTCGCCGCGTACGCCGACGGTGTCAACGCCTGGCTCACGGCGACGGCGAAGGAGACCGAGGGCGGTTTCGAGCCGAACGGCGCGATGAGCCTGGAGTACTCCGTTCTCGGGCTGCAGAACCGCGACTACGCGGTGGAGAAGTGGGATCCCGTCGACTCGCTGGCCTGGCTCAAGGCGATGGCATGGGATCTGCGCGGCAATATGGAGACCGAAATCCGGCGCGCCGCGCTGTTCGCCAAGGGGCTGACCACTCAGCAAATCGAGTCGCTCTATCCGGCGTACCCCTATGAGCGGAATGCGCCGATCGTAGCCGGCGGCGAGGTGAAGAACGGCGCGTTCACCGTGAGCGCACCGCCGGCCGCGACCACGACGGCGATCCGGACCAGCGGCGACGTGCTGACGGCGCTGGAGACCGGCATCGACCGCATGCCGCAGCTGATGGGCGACGGCGGGCCGGGCATCGGCTCGAACTCGTGGGTGATCAGCGGTTCGCTGACCCAGACCGGCAAGCCGATCCTCGCCAACGACCCCCACCTGAGCCCCTCGATGCCGGGCATCTGGTACCAGATCGGCCTGCACTGCGCGTGCGGCCTCGACGTCGCCGGCTTCAGCTTCTCCGGGGTTCCGGGCGTGGTCATCGGCCACAACGCCCGCATCGCGTGGGGCTTCACCAACCTCGACCCCGACGTCACCGACCTCTACTTCGAGAAGGTCACCGGGGACGGCTACGAGGTCGACGGCAAGACCGTCCCGCTGGTCACCCGCCGCGAGACCATCAAGGTCGCGGGCGGCGACCCGGTCGAGATCACGGTCCGCTCCACCGCTCACGGCCCGCTGCTCTCCGACGCCAGCCAAGACCTTCGCGATCTCTCCAGAGACGGGTACGCCGTCTCCCTGCGCTGGACCGCCCTGGAGCCGGGCACCACCGTGGACGCGCTGTTCGCGATCGACGCCGCGACCGACTGGTCGGAGTTCCGGGCCGCCGCCGCACTGTTCGCCGTGCCCGCCCAGAACATGGTGTACGCCGACGTCGACGGCAACATCGGCTACCAGTCCCCCGGCCGCATCCCCGTACGCGGCAAGGGCGACGGGCGCTGGCCGGCACCCGGCTGGGACTCGGCGTACGACTGGACTGGATACATTCCCTTCGATTCGCTGCCGTCGGTGCTCAACCCGCCGCAGGGCTGGATCACGACCGCGAACCAGGCCGTGATCGGTAAGCCGTACCAGCCGTTCCTGACCTCCGACTGGAGCTACGGCTACCGGTCGCAGCGCATCAACGACCGGATCCGCTCCGTTGTGGACCACCAGCGGGTGACGTTGGACGATGTCCAGGCGTTGCAGTTCGACAACCACAACGGCTTCGCGCCCACGCTCGTACCGTCGCTGGTGCAGACCGCTCCCGCGGCCGCCTCCGATGCGGTGGCGCTTTTCGATGGCTGGGACTATCAGCAGGGCGAGGATTCGGCGGCCGCCGCGTACTACAACGCGGTGTGGCGCAACCTGCTGCTGCTCACCTTCGACGAGCTAGGCAGCGAGTACGCCCCCGACGGCGGCGACCGCTGGTTCGAAGTCGTACGCGGCCTGCTCGCCGAGCCCGACGCGGCCTGGTGGGACCGTTCCGCTACCGGGGAAGTGGAGAAGCGGGACGACATCCTGGCGCTCGCTCAGACCGGCGCCGTGAAAGAGCTGACCGCTTCGCAGGGATCCCAGCCGCGCGACTGGCGATGGGGCAAGATGCATACACTGACCGCTCGCAACGGCAGCTTCGGCGAGAGCGGCATCGGGCCGATCGAATGGCTGTTCAACCACGAAAGCACCCCGGTCAGCGGCGGCGACGCGATCGTCAACGCGACCGGGTGGACGGCCGGCGACGGCTACGAGGTCGACGCCGTACCGTCGATGCGGATGATCGTGAATCTGGCCAGCCTGGACGACTCGCGGTGGATCCAGCTCACCGGCAACTCCGGGCACGCCTTCTCGCCGAACTACGACGACCAGTACGAGCTGTGGCGGCACGGTAAGACCATTCCGTTCCGGTTCGCCCGGCCGTCGATCGACGCCCAGACCACCGACACCCGCACCCTCACCCCCTGACGCGCCGGGGCACTTCAAGATCTAAACAGGATCTTGTCCTGATCTAAACAGGATCTTGGAGAGGGCCGTTAGTGGCCGACCGCGCTTCAGCACGGTAGATGTCGATCTTGTAGTTGACGGCCTCCAGGTCCTGCCGCAGCGCGTCGATGCGCTCCAGTACGCCGTCGCGGTGCCGCTCCAGCAGCTCCAGCCGCGCCGGTACGGTGTGCGAACCCTCGCGGATCAGCTCGGCGAACTTGCGCATGTCCGCGACCGACATGCCGGTACGCCGCAGCTTGGTCAGCAGCGCCAGGAACCCGAGATCGCCCTCGGTGTAGCGGCGCCGCCCGGCCGAGTCGCGGTCGACCGGCTCGACCAGACCCTCCTGCTCATACCAGCGCAGCGTGTACGTCGTCAGCCCGACCGCGGCGGCCGCCTCGCCGACCGAGTAGGTCACGACCTCGGAGATCGTCATGTCTTCACCCTGCCCCTTCCAGTGCGCTCGAAGTCAAGCATTCCCCAAGACGGCGAAGATCGGCCCGGTAGGTCAACCAAGCGCTATCCTGACGCGGTGGCGCTCTACGTGATCGGGGACACCCATGGGCATTGCGCCCAGGTCACCGACGCATTGCGCGAGGTGGGCCTGCTGGCCGCGGACGGTTCATGGTCCGGCGGCGATGCCCGCCTGTGGTTCCTCGGCGACCTCACCGACCGCGGGCCCGACGGCATCGGCATGATCGAATTGATCATGGGCCTGCAACCGCAGGCGGCCGCGGCCGGCGGCGAGGTCGGCTGCGTCCTCGGCAACCACGACCTGCTCCTCTACGGCTCCTACTACCTGCCCGACGCGCTCATCGCCCCGGACCGCACGATCATGCAATCCTGGGTGCTCAACGGCGGCCAGGACACCGACCTCGACCGCCTCACCGGCGTACACCTGGCCTGGCTGGCCGGGCTGCCGGCCGTGGCCCTCGTCGAAGGGCACCTGCTCATCCACGCCGACACCACGGCGTACCTGGAGTTCGGGTCGAGCATCGGCGAGATCAACGCGACCATCGGGCAGATGCTCGCCGAGCGCGACCCCGAGACGTTCGGCGCCCGCATGCGGCTGATCTTCCGCCGCTTCGAGTTCCTCGACCCGGCCACCGGCCCCGGCCGCGCCCGCCTGCTCCTGCAGCGCCTCGGCGGCGAGCGGATAGTGCACGGGCACTCGACCATCCCGGAGACCTTCGCCGTGCCACCACCGCTGGTCGACTCCCCCATCGTCTACGCCGACGGCCTCGTGGTCTCCGTCGACACCGGCATCGCGCTGGGCGCACGGTGCGTACCGTTCGCGCTCGGGCCACCGGAGCCGGTCCCCGCCTGACCGCGCGCCCCTGGAGGATGAGTGACCGACCCCCCACCCACCACCGAATTCCAGCTGGAGCGCTACAAATACATCCTCCAGCAGCTGCACACGACGAACGAGAACGTCCACCGCTACCTCGCGCTCTACCAAACCATCGCGACCGCGCTCGCCGGTGGCGCGCTCTTCGTGTTCGTCAGCCGCGCCAACTGGAACCTTTCGCCCGCGACGACCCGCGCCGCGATCATCGGCTTCATGACGCTGCTGACCCTGGTCGGCCTGTTCTCCGCCCTGCTCGTCGCCATCGGGATTCTCAGCTGGCTGGACTACCGGCGCGAGGAGGTCGAGCTGACCGACGAGGCCGTGCATCCCGGGTTCCGCAAGCCGCCGAACCCGAAGGCGTACTGGCGGTGGCACGAGACTTACATCATCGCTTTCATCCTGGCATCGCTCGTTCTGATGTGGATCCTCGTCCTGACCCTGCTATTGCCGGCGATCAAACAGTGAACAGGCGTTCGTAGACCGTGCGCGCCCGCCGCGTCGTACGCAGATACTTCTCCAGCACCAGCGCCGGATCGCCGTCGTGGCCGAGCAGCCGCGCCACGCCCTCCAGTTCCGGTCCGTGGCGCGGCATCTGGTCTGCCGCCCGGCCGCGGACCAGGGTCAGCGCGTTGCGGACGCGGGCCGCAAGGGTCCAGGCCGCCGCCAGCACGGCAGCGTCCTCTGTGGACACCAAGTCGCCGTCGCGCGCCGCGTCCAGCGCCGCGAGGGTCCGGGTGGTCCGCAAACCCATCATCTGGTACGCCCACCGCAGCTGCCAGAGCTGGACGATCCACTCGACGTCGGCGATGCCGCCCCGGCCGAGCTTCGTGTGGGTGAGCGGATCGGCGGACCGGGGCAGGCGTTCGGACTCCACCCGGGCCTTGATCCGGCGGATCTCGACGATCTGCTCGCGGCGCAGGCCGCCGTCGGGGTAGCGCACGGGGTCGATGAGGCGTACGAAGGCTTCGGCCAGGGACGCCGATCCGGCGACCGGGCGGGCCCGCAGCAGCGCTTGCGCCTCCCAGACCGCGCTCCACTTCGCGTAGTAGCGCTGGTACGCCAGCAGCGACCGCACGAGCGGACCCTGGCGGCCTTCGGGGCGCAGGTCGGCGTCGACGCCCAGCGGTGGATCCGGAGCCGGAGCGGACAGCAGCGTACGCAGACCTTCGGCGACGCCTAGCGCCAGGCCCTGGGCCTGGTCGTCGGGCATTGCGGCGGGGGGATCGTAGACGAACAGGACGTCGGCGTCGGACGGGTAGCTCATCTCGTAGCCGCCGAGCCGGCCCATGCCGATGATGGCGAAGCGGAACCCTTCGGGCAGGCGGGATCCGGCCACTTCGAGGGCGGCGGCGAGGGTGGCGTCGGTGATGTCGGACAGCGCCCGCCCCACCCCGGCCAGATCGACCACTGTGGACGGACGGTGCTCTTCGGCACTGCCGAGCACGTCGGCGCAGGCCACCCGGAAGAGTTCGCGGCGGCGCACGGCGCGTACGGCCCGGATCGCGTCGGGGGGCGCCTTGTAGCGGGCCACCGCCGCCGACATCGCTTCGATGAGGGGCGCCCGCTCGACCGGCACCAGCTCGGTGTCGGAAGCCATGAGGCGTAACGCTTCCGGGTCGCGGCTCAGCAGATCGACGGCGTACCGGGCGGTGCCGAGCAGGCGGGCCAAGCGCAGCGCGACCGGACCTTCGTCGCGCAGCAGCCGCAGGTACCAAGGTGTTGTGCCTAGCTTCTCCGACACACCGCGGTACGCCAGCAGACCCGCGTCGGGGTCGGGAGCGTCGGCCAGTTCGTCGAGGAGGACCGGCAGCAGTGTGCGCTGGATCGCCGCCGTCCGCGACACGCCGCCGGTGAGCGCCTCGATGTGGCGCAGCGCGCCGGCCGGATCGGCGTAGCCGAGCAGTTCGAGGCGCTTGCGGGCATCCTGGGGACGCAGCGACAACCCGTCCGCGGGGACCTGTGCCACGGCCGACAGCAGCGGGCGGTAGAAGAGCTTGGCGTGCAGGCGGCGGACCTCGGCCGCGTGGCCGACCCAGTCCGTCCGGAACGCCTCTTCCGCGCTCCGGGTGCCACTGGCGGCGTACCCCAATGACTGGGCCAGCCAGTGCAGATCGGCGGCGGCCGTGGGAACGGTGTGGGTACGCCGCAGGCGCTGCAACTGCAAGCGGTGCTCGACCTCGCGCAGGAACCGGTACGCGGACACCAGCGCATCACCGTCGCGGCGGCCGACATAGCCGCCGACGACGAGCGCACGCAGGGCGGTGAGCGTGGAGGGTGAGCGCAGCGCGTCGTCACCCCGCCCGTGGACGAGCTGCAGCAGCTGTACGGCGAATTCGATGTCGCGCAGGCCGCCGGGGCCGCGCTTGATCTCGCGGTCGATCTCGCTCCGCGGGATTTGATCGATGATCCGCCGCCGCATGGATCGCACGTCGGCGACGGCGTCGGGCCGTTCGGCGGCGTGCCAGATGAGCGGCTGCAACGCGACCAGCCACGAGCGCCCGAGAGCCACCTCGCCGGCGACCGCGCGAGCCTTCAGAAGCGCCTGGAACTCCCACGTCCGCGCCCACTTCTTGTAGTACGCCAGGTGGCTGGCGAGCGTACGGACGAGCGGTCCTTGGCTGCCCTCGGGCCGCAGATTCGCGTCGACCGGCCAGGCGACCTGACCGCAGATCTCCATCAGCCCGGCCGCGATGACGGTGGCGCCGGCCAGATCCTCGTCCTCGGCGGCGACGAAGATGACGTCCACATCGGACACATAATTGAGTTCGGTGCCGCCGCACTTGCCCATCGCGATGACCGCGAGCCGCGGATGCGATCCGGTCCGCAGCGACGCCTGCCGGTACGCCGCCCGCAGCGTGGCATCGGCGAGCGCGGTCAGCTCGCTCATCGTCCACTCGACGTCCCGCTTGTCGGCCAGATCGGCGGCCGCGATACGGACCAGCCCCCGCCGGTACGCCCGCCGCAGCGCCGGTACATCCGAGAGTCCAGAGTGGACCTCGTACCGCGGTGCCATGGTGTTGCGCAGGCACCGCCATTCGCCGTTGGTGGCGGCGAGGTGATCGCCGAGCGCCTCCGACGCGCCCAGCACCGTGACCAGCCGATCTCGCAGATCCGGATCGGACCCCAGCGCCTCGACGATCTCCGCATCGCGGTCGTGGATCCGGGACAGCTGGCGCAGGGCGAGATCCGGGTCGGCGGCCCGGCGCAGCTGATCCAGGATCAGTGCCGCTTCCTCGTCGACCGGCCGCTGGTGGGCTGGGTCCCACAGGTTCATGACCTTCGGGCCCAGCAGCGTCACCGGGTCCGGCCGCCCCGGAGGTGCGGAGAAGCCGAAGCGCGCCAGCCGACCGATCCCCGTCATGCGGCTCAGCTGTTGATGTGCTTCATGTCGAGCACGAACGGAAACGGCTCCGCGAACTCCATCCGCCCATCCGCCGGCACCGTCGTAATCAGCGCGTACTCGTCGCCCGCTAGCCGGTAAACCTCGGCGAAGTGCGCCCGCGGCTTGCCGTCCACAATGATGTCGACGTCAATGCCCAGCAGGACACGACGCCGACCGGCGGCCTCACGAAAGGCGACCAAAAGGTCAGACGCGACGAGGTGCTGGGGCGACGTGAGACGGTCATCCGAGATGGTCACGGTGGCCTCCTCCGCTGGGATAACGCCAGGATAGTCGCTCAACCGAGCAGAGGGAGCGACGGCCGGGTGCCGGCCGGCGACTCCAGCCGGCCGAGGGCGAGGTCGGCGAAGCGCCGGGCGAACGGCTGCCAGACCTCGAACAGGTCGTCCAGCAGACCGTCGACCCGGGCAATCAAGAAATCGGCGTCGATCCCGCGGTCGGCCAGGTCGGCGCGGTTGCCGTCCACCCAGGCGGCGTACTGGGCGGTGTCGCACTCGATGTGGAACTGCGTACCCCAGGCCCGGTCGCCGACCCGGAAGGCCTGGTTCGCGTAGCGGCTGGAGGTGGCGAGCAGGGTCGCGCCCAGCGGCAGCTCGGTGATCTCGTCAAAGTGCCACTGAAGCACGTCCGGAACGAAGGGCACACCGCTCCACAGCACGTCGCGTTCGGCCGCGTCGCGCCGGGCGACCAGGCCCGTCCCGATCTCCGGCCCGGACGGCGAAGCCTCGACGGTTCCGCCGTGGGCTTGGGCCAGCAGCTGGCCGCCGAGGCAGATGCCCAGCGTCGGCACCTTGTGCCGGACCGCCTTGCGCAGCAGGCTCTCCGTCGCGGGGAACCACGGCGCCCCGGGCCGGCCGTCGGGCCCCGGATAGACGTGCTGTTCGCCGCCGAGGACGACCACTGCGGCGTGCTCGTCCAGCTCCTCGGGGAGCGGGTCACCCGCGTGCGCCCGGCGTACGTCCAGCGCCAGCCCGGCGCCGGTCAGCCAGTCACCGAGGCGGCAGGCGTCATCGGTCGGGTCGCTCTCGATCACCAGCGCAGTCTTGCTCACGCGCCCGAGTCTATGGCGTCGCCCACCCCTCTCGACGGACGGCTCGGACCACGGCATTCGGCCGGCGCTCGCCGGAGGCGAGGCCCAACAACACAGTTGACACGATCATTCGGTGGTCGCTGCCGGCGACGGTGTAGGCGGCGAAGTCCCGCACGCCGATCCCGGCCGAGACGAGAACATGGTCGATGGCCACGGGCGGAACGGGATCGCCGTTGAACGGGCCCCAGGTGGGCGCGAACCCGGCCCCGACCACGCTGGCCGCGTCGCGCCAGCCCCGGTCGAGGACGGCCCGGAAGGCACCGTGGTCGAGGGTGGCGTTGAAGTCACCCAGCAGGATCCCCGATCCGGACGGCTCCCGCCGCAGGGTGATCTCCCAGTAGGGAACCATCTCCGCGTTGTAGGGCGAGGCCGCATGGGCGGACTCGACCCGGACGGGCGCGGCCCCGGGCACGTGGACGAAGCAGTAGACCTGCTGGAACCAGCCCAGCGCCATCAGGTGCGATCCGCCCCCGGAGATCGGATGGCGCGAGAACACGGCCGACCCTTCGGCCAGGCTGGCCGGTGCGACGAACCGGTGCGGCAGGACCGCGCCGATCCCGGCCCGCTCGAAGGCCGCCAGCCACGCCGGCGTCATCTCCTGCACCGCGAGCAGGTCGATGTCCAGGTCCCGCACGTGGGTCAGGATCGCCGCCGGGTCGGCCTCGCCGACCAGAAGGTTCGCGCTGGCCACCCGCAGCTGCGGCCCGCCCGGCAGCGGCTCGCCGTCCGCGATCGCCCGCGGCAGCACCCCGATCGCCAGCACCGCCGTGCTCACGGCCGCGATCACGGCCTGCTTGCGGTGCCTCACCAACACTATGGGTACGCCCACCGCAGCGGTCGCCAGCGCATAGGGGGTGAAGGCGTACAGCTGGACGGCTGGAAACCACGAGTTCCACCCGGTGATCCACAACAGCGTCCAGATCGTGACGCCGATGGAGAAGAGCCACGCCGCGGCGGAAAGCGTCTTACGCATGCGCAGCCCAGGTGGCGTGCATCTGGGCGTACCGGCCGTCGAGGGCCAGCAGTTCGGTGTGGGATCCGGTTTCGGCGATTCCGTGCTCGTCCACGACGACGATGCGGTCGGCTCGCATCGCGGTCGACAACCGGTGCGCGATGAGCAGCGCGGTACGCCCTTCCAGCAACCGGTCCAGCGCCCGTTCGACGCGCAGCTCGGATTGAAGGTCCAAATTGGACGTAGCCTCGTCGAGGACCACGACGCGGGGTTCGGCGAGGAAGGCGCGGGCCAAAGCGAGCAACTGCCGCTGGCCGGAGGAGACGCTCTGGCCGCGCTCGTGCAGGTGGGCGTCGAGCCCCTCCGGCGTACGCTCGACCAGGTCGCGCAGGCCGACGGCGTCGACGGCGGCCCAGATCTCGGCGTCGGTTGCCGCGGGTCGGGCGAAGGCGACGTTCTCGCGGATCGATCCGGCGAACAGGAACGGCTCCTGGGGCACCACGCCGATCTGGCGGCGCAGCGAGCCCAGCGTGACCTCGCGCAGGTCGTGGCCGTCGATGAGGATGCGGCCGGAGTCGGGGTCGTAGAACCGGGTGACGAGCTTGGCGATGGTCGACTTGCCGGCACCGGTCGGCCCGACGCACGCGACCGTCTCGCCCGGCGCGATGCGCAGGTCGACGCCGCCCAGCACCGGCCGGCCCGGGGTGTAGGAGAAGTGGACGTCCTCGAAGACGATCTCGCCGCGTACCGGCGGCAGGGTCACGGCGTCGGGCCGCTCCCGTACGCTCGGCGGCATCGCGAGCAGGTCGCGCAGCTTCACTACGGCCGCCCGGCCCTGCTGGTAGCTGGTGTAGAGCTGGACCAGCTGCTGCACGGGCGCGAAGAAGGCGTTGAGGTAGAGCACGAACGCAGTCAGCTCGCCCACGCTGAGGTCGCCGCGCAACACCATGCGGCCGCCGATGAGCAGCAGGACGGCCATGCCGATGAGGCCGATGACCGAGGTGCCGGGCCCGTAGACGGCACTGATGTGGCCGGTGAAGTTGTTGGCGTCGCGGTACCGGCCGACGACTTCGCGGTGCGTCGCGACGTTGCGGTCCTGCCGGTGGTACGCCGTCACCACGCGTACGCCGTAAATGCTCTCGGAGAGGTCGGAGTACATCTCGGCGATGGCGTCGCGCTGGCGGCGGTAGCCGGCGTCGGCGGCTCGGCGGAACCACAGGGACGCCACGGTCAGCGCCGGTACGACCAGCAGCAGCGTGATGAGGGCCAGCTCGACGTTGTAGCTGAACAGCACCACGGTGACCACGATCATCGTCAGGCCCTGGATGACGAACTGGGCCAGACCGTCGGCGATGAGACTCTGCAGCGCCTCCACGTCGGAGGTCATCCGGGTCATGATGACCCCGGCCTTCTCGTTCGTGAAGTAGTCCAGGGACAGCCGTTGCAGGTGGGCGAAGACGCGTACCCGAAGATCCCGGACGGCGTCGGCGGCGAGCTTGCCGGTCTGCCACATGCGCGCGGACGATGCCGCCCAGGAGGCGGCGACCGCTACCACGAAGCCGATGCCCGCCACGGCGAGCACGGTCCGGTTGCCCGGCACGATGCCGTGGTCGATGCCGATCTGGATGAGCAACGGACCGGCTTGCAGCAGAACGGTTTCCAGCAGCAGCGCGACGCACGCCACGGCGAACAGCCGCCACCGGCCCAGAACCATGCCGGTGAGGGTGAGCGGCTTGCCGGCCGGCTCGGCGTGGTCGACGTGCTGGGCTGCGGTCACCAGCGGCGCTTCGGCTTCGATCGCCTCCAGGCGCTCGACGCCGTCGAGCAGCTCGTCGGGGATGCCGGAGAAGGCCAGGCCCTCGGGTGACTTGTTGAGCCCGAGCCCGCCCCGGCCGCCGCGCCCGCCACCGCCGGCCATCGTGTTGGGTCCGCCGAACCCGCCCCCGAACATGGTCATGCGACGCGACCCTTCTCTTCAGCCTCTTCGTATTCGGCGAGCACGGCGGCGTACCGCGGCTCGGATTCCAGCAGGGATCGGTGGGTGCCGTCGGCGATGATCCGGCGGTCTTCCAGCAGCAGTACGCGGTCGGCCAGCCCGATCGTCGACAGCCGGTGCGCGACGATGATGGTCGTACGCCCGACCATCAGGTCCCGCAGCGCGGCGTGGATACGCTGCTCGACGGTCACGTCCACCGCACTGGTCGCGTCGTCGAGTACGAGCACCGGCGGATTCATCAGCAGCGCCCGTGCGATCGCGACGCGCTGCCGCTGACCGCCCGAGAGCGTGTAGCCGCGCTCGCCCACGACGGTGTCGTAGCCGTTCGGCAGATCCTCGATGAACTCCTCGGCACCGGCCGCCCGCGCCGCCGCCACGACGTCTTCGAGGTCGGCCTCGGGGCGTCCGAAGGCGATGTTGTCGCGGATCGAGGCCGAGAACAGGAACGGCTCCTCCGGCACTATGCCCACTTGGCGGCGCAGGCCGGAGAGGGCGTACTCGCGGACGTCGCGGCCGTCGATGCGGACCGCGCCCGCGGTGACGTCGTAGTACCGGGCCAGCAGGCGACCCAGCGTCGACTTGCCAGTGCCCGTACGCCCGACCAGCGCGACGGTCTCGCCGGGCGAGATGTGCAAATCCAAGTCCAGCAACGCTTGCGTGCCGTTGGAGTAGGTGAACGAGACGCCGTCGAAGTCGACGTCGCCGCGCAGTTGGGCGTACACCGGCGCGGCCGGCTCGACGATCTCCGACGGGGTGTCGAGGATCTCGTAGATCCGCCCGGCCGACGCCGCGGCTCGCTGACCCATCATGATCATCAGGCCGAGGAGCCGGAACGGCGGCTGCAACATGAGCACATAACTGTTGAAGGCCACGATGGTCCCGATGGTTGCCCGCCCGTCGATGACCATCCAGCCGCCGAACAGCAGCACCAGCGCGATACCCATGCGGGGCAGGCTTTCCAGCGTCGGCGTCCAACGGCTGCGGATCAGCGCGTCGCGCCGGTACGCCCACCGCACCGCGTCGGCGGCCTCGGCGAGCTTGGTCAGCTGCCGCGATTCGGCGGCGAACGCCTTCACCACGCGTACGCCTTGGATGTTCTCGTCGACGATGGTGGTCGCGCGGGCCAGGCGGGCCTGGATAAGCCACGACACCGGGAAGATGGCCTTGCGCATCCACACGCCGAGCACCGAGATGACCGGCATGGTGGCCATGGCGATGACCGCGAGCAGCGGGTCGATGGCGAGCATGAGCCCGAACGCCACCACGGCGATCAGGCACTGCACCAGGATGGACGGTCCGAACGAGAGGTACATCTGCACGGCCCGGATGTCGGACGAGGCGCGCGACATCAGCTCGCCGGACTGAACCCGGTCGTAGAAGCCGTACGGCATGCGGACCAGGTGCCCGTAGATGATGTTGCGCAGGTCGTACTCGATCTCGTACGCCGTACGCAGCAGGTATTTGCGAGCCCCGAAGTTGAGAACACCCTGCGTCACCGCGAGCGCGGCGATGAGCCAGACGTACGCCGCCAGGCTGCCGGTGCGCGCCACGATCGCGTCGTCGATGCCACGGCGTACCGCGTCGGGGATCTGGACCTGCACCAGCAGGCCGACCAGGGACAGGCCGAGCGAGGTAAGGAGTATCCCCTTGTGCGCACGCACGAGCGGAAGCGCGCGGCGCAGCCAGGACTTGCTCGGATCGGGATCGATTCCGGCGGCGGGGGGTGGGGGCATGTACTATTCCTACCCCATATCGCTCCTTACCGGCCGACCCCCCTGACCCACAGCGTCCCGGCCTCGGCGTCCAAGACGGCCGGTAGGCCCAGGCCGACCGCCGCGTGCTGCTCGCCGTGACCGATGGGCAATCCGCCCAATATGGGTACGCCCAGCGAATCGAGCCGTTCGGCGAGAACGTCCTCCGGGGTCGTACGCCCCTCGTCCGCACAGTCGGTGAACTGCCCGACCGCGATGCCCTTCACCTGATCCAGCCAGCCCGCGCGCTTCAGATGGGTCAGCATCCGATCGATCCGGTACGGCGCCTCGGCGACGTCCTCGATGAGCAGGATCGCGCCGGTCAGGTCGGGCGCGTGCCGCGTACCGACGGAGGCGGCGAGCATCGCCAGGTTCCCGCCCAGCAACGTGCCTTCGGCGCGCCCACCGGTCCGTACCCGGAACGTGCTCTCGTTCGGGTCCGCTACAACGGGGATGTCCTCATCCGTCATAAGCGCCTTGTACGCCCACCGCACAGTCGGCGACCCCGGACCCTTGTCGAACTGCGCCGCCACCGGACCGTGTACGGTCACCAGCCCGGTCTCGCACCACAGGGCCAAGTGCAGCGCCGTGATGTCGGAGAAGCCCATCACCAGCTTCGGATCCGCTTTCACGGCCGCGAAGTCGACCTGGTCCACGATGCGCTGCATGCCGTACCCGCCCCGTAAGCACAGGACGGCGCGAACCTCCGGATCGCGGAACGCCGCGTTGAGATCGTCGAGCCGCTCGTCGTCCGTACCCGCGAAGTATGTGTGCCTGCCCAGGGCGTACGCGCCCATCCGGACCCGCAGACCCCACCCGCTCAGCACGTCGACCGCGGCGGCGGCCCGCTGCGGTGGCACCGGGCCGGACGGTGCCACCAGCGCGACGAGGTCGCCTTCCTTCAGCCGCTGCGGTCTCACCGATCTCCGGGGCGTTGCGATCATGGCTGGCAGCGTATCGTCTGCTGGGTGGCCGTCCCTATCCACACTTCGCCGGTGGAGCGTATCCGCCACGCGGTGGGGGTGTATGGCGGCTCGGCTGCCGCCCGGTCGCTGCTCTACGTCTGGGATCCGTCCGTCTCCGCGGCCGTCGTCGCGGCCCTCGGCGACGAGGCGTGGCGCGTCCGCGAAATGGCGGCCAAGATCTGCCTGACCCGGGATCTCGGCGAGGCCGGCGATGCTCTGGCGATGCTCCTCGATGACCCGCTTCCGCGCGTACGCGCCGCCTCGACCGCCCGCTCTAACGGCCGCCGTGACCCTTGCCCCGCGGCACGATCCATTCCTGGCGCGCCCCGGACACCTCGCCGAGCCGCTCGTAGTCGCTGTCGTAGTGAAGGATCGTCAAGCCGTGCTCGGCGGCGGTCGCAGCGATGATCACATCGGGGATGGAGGTTCGATGCTGACCGCGGCGCGCCAGTTCGCTCTGAACCTCAACCGCCCGGCGCGGTTCGGTCAGATCCACCCACGGCAGTCTCACGAGGTGGCCCAGATCCCGTTGGTACGCCTCACTGTTACGCGCCGAATAGAGGATCTCCAGCGCGGTCATCGTGCAGATGGCCAAGTCGCCGCGGCGAATGTCATGGGCGATGCGCCGAGCCGCATTGGTGCTATGCGGCGCCTGCTCCCAAGCCGACTTGTCCAGCAGGTAGGTCACTGACGCCACGCCGCCGACCAATCGGTATCGCCGAGCCGCTTGCCGACCTCGATCACCCAGTCCTCCAGGTCGTCGGTCTCGGCCAGGCGCTTCTCCGCGATCTCCCGCAGCGCTCGATTGACGGCATCCTTCTTGACCGTGGTGCCGTAGTGAGCCATTACCAGCGCCAGTGCGTCTTCGTCCAGGTCGAGAAGGGTCTTGGCCATGCGCCACCTCCGTATATCTCGCCCTGTCAGTATATCCGGCAGGGCTAAGATACGCTGGCTTCGTAGGCGAACGCCTTCGTGAAGCCGACGTAGATCAGCACGGCCAGGACGACGATGCCGACCAGGGCCCCGGCGAGCAGCCCGAACCCCCAGCCGCGCGTACGCGGCCCGGCGATGAGGCCGCCGCTGACCATCAGCAGGACGGGGTTGGCGCAGCCGAGCCCGCCCAGCAGGGCGATGGCGAAGCTCTCCCACGGGTTGATCGGACCGCTCTGCTTGAGCGACACACCGACGCCGACGATCGCCGCCTCGACGCCGAGGGCGATGAGGAAGCCGAAGATCGGGGCGGCCACCCCGCGGGCTCGCGACGCCGGCACGGCGGGAGCCGAGGGCGCAGCGTCCGATGTGGTCATAGGAGCCACCATAGAACGCCGCCGATACCTGCGAGTACCAGCAGTCCGAGATATGCCAATACCAGACGGGTGTCCCGGAGGAAGCATTTCGACCGGGTGAGCCCGGCTCGGCGGGCCCGCCAGTATCCGGCGACGCCGACGCCCGCGAAGACCAGCAGGGCGACCGGGCCGAGCAGCCAGCCCAGCAGGGCGATCGTCGCGTAGATGCACAGGCGCAGCGGGTCGTACGGCTGGGACGGGGTGGTCACGAGATCACCGGCAGGAGCGATCGCGACAGGCGCTGGCCGGACAGCGACGGCCAGGCCTGCACAGCGCAGAAGGGAGCGCACTGGTCCGCACCGGCCGAGGAGCGGGTGGCGACGTGGACGCAGCACTGGGTGAGCCGCTCCTCGATCATCGTCGAGATGTCCATGAACGGCTTGATCGTGATCCGCTTGACCCGCTCCGCCAGCAGCTTGCGCAGGCGTTCGCGGCCGCCGGGCAGGGCCGACGAGGCGAGCGTCAGCAGCGTGGAGATGCCGAGATCGCAGTTCTCGCAGATGTCCTTCCACAGGTCGCCGACCCGGGGGTGCGACAGCGACGACTGCTCCGACAGCAGGCCCAGCAGCGAGTCCTTGACGGCGGCCCGCATCGCGACCGGCAGGTCGGTGTCGGCGATGCGGTTGGCGATCAGGTCGGGCGACAGCGCCAGGAACTCCTTCAGCCGGTCGTGGCCGATCAGCGTGGTGAGCGACTGCCACTGCCCGGAGTCGTCGCGGAGCAGGTAACCGACCGAGCAGCAGTGCGGATGCGAGCACGGCAGCGCGGTCAGGTCGCGCCACGTCACCTGGCCGCCGGTCTGCGGGCCCAGGCGGGCGAGGACTCCGGTGTGCGTCAGCCGGTCCAGGGGGTCGATCGCGGCCGAGCGGCCGGAGCCGAACTGAGGCTGGATGCTCACCCCACCGACATAGGGCGTGTCGATGGCCCGCTTGACGACGGCGCCGATCTCGTCGTCGTTGACGCCGAGCGCGCAGGTCATCGTCAGCGTCGTGAAGATGCCGGCCGTGCTCAGAGCGTCGATCGCCTGCTCCTTGAGGCGGGTCAGGTCCGCGCCCCGGTGGTGGCGGCTGGTCGCCGCCGACGGGCCGTCGTACTGGAGGTAGACCTCGACCCGTTCGCGGTGGCGGGCCAGCAGCGCCACCAGCGCCGGCTCGCGAGCGATGCGGATGCCGTTGGTGTTGATGAGGATCCGCACGACCGGGCGGGCGGCCAGCTCGTCGAGCAGCTCGGCCAGGTACGGGTAGAGCGTGGGCTCGCCGCCGGAGAGCATGAGGACGTCGATGCGGTCGTTCTCCCGAGACAGCCTTGTGTCCACACTAGACAGAACCGCGGCCAGGGGCACCACGCCGGTGATGGCCGGTGACGAGTCGGCGAAGCAGGTCGGGCAGCGCAGGTTGCAGTGGTCGGTGAGGTCGGCGAGCAGGATGCAGGTGTGCTGCGTCTGCATCTCGGGCAGCCCGTCGAGGTACGCCGACGGCACGGGCGCGAAGTTCCCGGCGACATCGGGAATGTGGGACTTGGTCGGCGCGGTCCACTCCTCCAGGTACCGCAGGATCTTCGGATCCTCGTCATAGAGCGTACGGACGAAGCCATGGTCGGGGCAGCCGCGTTCCAGCCAGATCCGGCCGTCGCGCTCGGCCAGCCAGCCCGACAGGCGGCGTACCTCGGTCAGGGGGCGGCCCGGCTCGTGACAGTGCGGGCAGAACGCGTTGACGTAACGATGAATGCGGTCGCCCCGCAGCTGCATGCCTGCGCTCATGATGAAACCTCCGACGCGAGGGAGAATCCGCCCCGGCGAGCCCGGCGTACGGCGGCGAGGACGGCGAACGGTGCGCACGCCAGCAGGAACCACTGCGGCCGCGTCAGTCCTAATGCGACGACCTCGTTGCCGCGTACGAACTCCACGAGGAACCGGAAGACGGCGTAGGCCAGGATGTAGCCGGCGAACAGCGCACCGGTGGCGTACCGGCCCCGCCACCGCATCAGCAGGACGAAGGCGGCCAGGTGGAAGACGATCTCGTACACGAAGGATGGATGCAGGGGAACGCCCGCGAGGCCGCGTGGCACCGATGCCGCTTCGGCCGGCGTGAGCGTGACGCCCCAGGGCAGGCCGGTGGGCGTACCCGGAAGTTCGGTGAGCAGGCACCCCACGCGGCCGATGGCCATGGCCAGCGCGACCGGCGCGACGAACAGATCACCGGTACTGATGCGCAGGCCGGTCACGCGCTTGGCGACAAGCGCGCCCACGTATGCGCCCACGAGCCCGGACAGGATGCTGCGGCTGCCGTAAAGCCACTGCTGCGCGAGGTCCGCGTTGGCCGCGGGCGACAGGTGCTGCGCCCAGGTCCCGAGGCGGCTGAGCACCGCGCCGCCGACCAGCGCTCCCGCGACCACGCCCCAGATCCGTTCGTCGTACGCCGTCCCGCGCAGGCGCAGCAGGAAGACGGTGAGCGCGGCGGTGATGCCCAGCCCGACGAAGAAGTCGTGCGTGGGTACGCCCAACGGCCCGATGGAGAACAGGATCGGCCGCAGCATCAGGCGTTCGCGGCGGCCAGCGGGACGAAGCAGGCACCGGCCATGATGACCGCACCGATGCCCGCGCCGATCAGGAAACCGACGCCGAACGGCCGCGTACGCTGCACCATGGCGAGGATGACGCCGGCGACGAGCTGGGCGGGGCTGGCCAGGACGATGGCGGCGAGCAAGAAGAACTGGCTGTCGATCCAGGCATCCGTCCCACCCGTGTCGTTGCCGAGGCCGAGGGCGACCGCGATCCCGACGAGGATCAGGGGGATGGCGAGGCCGATGGCGGCGCCGAGGATGCCCATGCGCATGCGGCGCTTGCGGTCCGCGGGGTCGTCGAGGCCGCCGGGCTGAACCGGTGTCATGGGCGGCACGCGGAATTCCGGCGAATACGGCTGTTCGGGAGGCTGGGGGCCGGTCATCGCGGACCTCTTCTCGGTGGCTTTTTGCCGAGGATAGATGGCACCGCGGCAGCGGGGGCTCAGCCACACGGCTGGCCCCGCCCGGCGACCCGGCGGGCCCCCACTATTTCGAGATCGTTACCTGCATCGATACTAGAGACCTCCACGGATCGCTCTTCTGGGAGGTCGCATGCCCATCCGCCCCGTTGGCCGGGCCGCTGACACCCGTGCCCGCCTGATGGACGGCGCGATCGAGACGCTGCGCCACCGGGGGTACGCCGCCGCATCGGCGCGTACCATCGCGGCGACGGCCGGAGTGAACCAGGCGCTGATCTTCTACCACTTCGGCAGCGTCGATGAGCTGCTGGCCACGTCCTGCCGGCTGACTTCCGCAGCGGCGCTGGAACTGTACGCCGCCCGGCTCGCTTCGGCAGCGAACCTGCGCGAGATCCTCGCCGCTGGGCGTCTGCTGCCGTTGCCACCCGTCGTGCAGCTGCTGTCGGGTGCGCGTACGAACGAGGTATTGGCCGCGGCGTGCCGCGAGGTCGTGGCTCGCTGGACCGCCCTGACCGAGGAGGCGGTACGCCGGCAATTGCGGGGCTCGCCGCTGGCCATGCGCTGCGATCTGGACGGTGTGGCCCGCGCCATCACGGCCATGGCGATCGGGTTGGAGCTTTACGACGGCGTCGACGCGGTCGCATCCGCGAACGCGGTCGTGGCCCTGGACCAGCTGGCCGGGCTGGCCGAGATCGACCTGCGGCCGGTACCGCGCCGGGCGATGCGGTCGCGGATCGGCCGCACCGCCCGGCGGCGATAGGCCCTGTTTCTGGAACAGGGCCCAGGTCAGCCGGCCACGCGGGCGTGGGCCAGCCCGTAGGACAAGGCGTCGACCAGGGCGTGCCAGCTGGCCTCGACCACGTTCTCGTGTACGCCGACCGTGGTCCAGCCCTCGCCCCGCTCGTCGATCGTGCCGACCAGCACCCGGGTGATGGCGCCGGTGCCGTGCGAACCCTCCAGGATGCGGACCTTGTAGTCGGCCAGTTCCAAACCGGACAGCTGCGGGTAGTGCCGGGCCAGCGCCTGGCGCAGGGCCTCGTCGAGCGCGTTGACCGGGCCGTTGCCTTCGGCCGTGGCGATCACTCGTTCGCCCTTGACGCGTACCTTCACCGTGGCCTCGGAGACGACGGCGCCGTCCTCGCGGTGCTCCACGATCACGCGGTAGGACTCCAAAGTGAACAGTACGACCGCGTCGCCGAGGGTCTCCCGGACGAGCAGCTCGAAGCTGGCGTCGGCGGCCTCGTACGACCACCCGGCCGCCTCGCGCTGCTTGACCTCCTCGGTCACCTTGGCCGCCACATCCGGACGGCCGGCCAGATCCAGCCCGAGCTCGCGGCTCTTGAGTTCGATGCTGGCCCGGCCGGCCATCTCGGTGACCAGGATCTTCATGTCGTTGCCGACGACCGCCGGATCTATGTGGTTGTAGAGCGCCGGGTCGTGTTTGATCGCGCTCGCGTGCAGGCCCGCCTTGTGAGCGAACGCCGCGTACCCCGCATAGGCCTGGTGGGTGTCGGGTGCGATGTTGGCGATCTCGGCGATGGCGTGCGAGACGCGCACCATCTGTTCCAGGCAGCCGTCCGGTAGGACCGGCAGGCCCAGCTTGAGTTGGAGATTGGCGACACAGGCGAAGATGTCGGCGTTGCCGGGGCGCTCTCCGTAGCCGTTGGCCGTCCCCTGGAAGTGGCGTACGCCCGCCTCGACGGCCGCGACCGTGTTGGCGACCGCGCACGCGGTGTCGTTCTGGCAGTGGATGCCGAGCCGATCCGGTGCGACGCCCGTACGCGCACAGACCTCGGCCACCGCCTGGGTGATCTGGCTGGGCAGCATGCCGCCGTTGGTGTCGCACATGACCCCGATCTCGGCACCGGCGGCGAGCCCGGCGCTGACCACCGACGCGGTGTAGTCGGGGTCGTAGCGGAAGCCGTCGAAGAAGTGTTCCAGGTCCAGGAAGACGCGCCGCCCGTTGGCCACGAAGTAGGCCACCGTGTCGGCGACCATCGCGAGGTTCTCCTCGGGCGTCGTACGCAGCGCCCGCAGCACGTGACGGATGTCGGACTTGGCGACCAGCGCCACCGCCGGGGTCTGCGCGTCGATCAGGCCCTGGACCAGCGTGTCGTCCTCGACCGCCAGCCCGGCCCGCCGGGTCATGCCGAACGCCACCAGGATGGCGTGGCGCAGTTCCACCTCCTCGCGCGCCCTTCGGAAGAACTCGACGTCCTTGGGCATCGCACCGGGCCAGCCGCCCTCGATGAAGCCCACACCGAACTCGTCGAGCAGCTTGGCCACCGCGAGCTTGTCGGCGACCGAGTAGGTCAGCCCCTCACGCTGTGCCCCGTCCCGCAGCGTCGTGTCGTAAACCTGCATCAGCGTTCTCCCTGAGAAACAAGAAGACCCCCCGCGGCATGCGGGAGGTCTGCGCGTCGGCGGCGGCCCGTGCGGGCCCGGCTCGTCCGGCGCGCTAGCTGCCAATAATGAGGGCAGAAGACGTCACGTCGGTCATCTTGCCACCACCTTGCCACGAAGTGGAACCACCGTCCCACGATGTGATCGATCGGATCCCGGCCGCCCCGCCCGGTCAGCGGCGCCCAGGTAGCCTCGGTGGGGTGACGATCGAGGCCACCTCCAACTTCATCCGGTTCCAGGCGGTCTTCAACTTCCGTGACGTCGGCGGCCTCGCTACCGATCGCGGCGCGGTGAAGGGGCGTACGCTCTTCCGCTCCGACACGCTGCACCGGCTCGCCGACGCCGATCAGGCGGCGTACCAGGTGCTCGGCGTGCAAACCGTGATCGACCTGCGCCGCCCCGAAGAGGTGCGCTCGTCCGGCCGGGCGCCCGAGTGGGCGGCACCGCAGTACCACCACTGCCACCTGGACCACCCGCACTGGAAGCACTCCGACTACCGCGAAGAGCTGGGTGTCGCGCGCTATCTCGCCGACCGCTACGTGGAGCTGGCTCGGTACGGGCACCGCGACATCGCCCACGTCGTCGAGCTGATCGCGGGCGAGGAATCCGGTCCGGTGGCGGTGCACTGCGTCGCCGGCAAGGACCGCACCGGCACCGTGGTCGCGTTCGTGCTGGAGCTGCTCGGAGTGGACGACGACGCGATCGCCGGCGAGTACGCCCTGACCGAGCGGTCCGAAGAGCTGTTCGTCGCCTGGGCTCGCGATCATGTCGAGGGCTTCGCCGACAAGCCGGCCGTGCCCTACTACGTGTCCACGCCGCCCGAGGCCATCCTGCTGACCCTTCGCGAACTGCGGAAGGAGTTCGGATCGGTGCAGCGGCTGCTGGGTCTGACCGACGCGACCGTCGACCGCCTGCGCGCCAAACTCCTCGCCTAGCCCGCCACCCTCGATCCGCCCGCACCTTGATCCGCCCGCGTCCCGCCCGCGTCCCGCCCAAATCAGGGCGGGTCTACACCGGATCGAGGGCGGGGATGCGGGCGAGGATCGGGGCGAGCGAGAGCCCGCCGGGCAGCGCACCGTACGCCCGCCCGGCCGCCGGTCCGAGCCGAGCGGCACAGAAGGCGTCGGCCACAGCGCCGGGCGAGAACCGGACCAGGAGAGCGGCCTGCAACGCCAGCGCCAGGCGTTCGGCCAGCATCCGGGCATCGGCCTCGTCGGGTGATCCGGTGAGCATCTTGCCCGCCGCCACCCAGGCCGCGTCGAGGTGCTCGTTGACGCCGAGCGCGGGCGTGATCTCGGCCGCGTACGCATCCACAGTGGACGGAGAGGTCCGCAGCGCCCGCAGGACGTCCAGAGCGGTGACGTTGCCGGAGCCCTCCCAGATGCCGTTCAGCGGAGCGTCGCGGTAGAGCCGGGGCAGCCCGGAGTCCTCGACGTACCCGTTGCCGCCCAAGCATTCCAGGGCCTCGGCGACCATGCCGGGCTGCCGCTTGCAGATCCAGTACTTGGCCAGCGCCGTGCCGAGCCGCTGGAGGTCCGCTTCGCCCCGGTCGACCGCGCCCGCGATCCGCATCATCAGCACGGTCGCGGCCTCGGATTCGAGCGCCAGGTCGGCCAGGACGGACCGCATCAGCGGCTTGTCGATGAGCAGCGACCCGAACGCCGACCGGTGCCGGGCATGGTGGGCGGCCTGGATCAGCGCCGCCCGCATCCCGGCGGCCGAGCCGAGCCCGCAGTCGAGCCGGGTCATCGTGACCATCTCGATGATGGTGCGTACGCCGCGCCCCTGCGGGCCGACGAGCCAGCCGGCGGTGTCCTCGAACTCCGGTTCGCTGCTGGCGTTGCTGCGGTTGCCGAGCTTGTCCTTCAGACGCTGGATGCGGAAGACGTTGCGGCGGCCGTCGGGCAGAATCCGGGGCACCAGGAAGCACGACAGCCCGCCGGGCGCCTGAGCCAGTACGAGGAACAGATCGTTCATCGGCGCGCTGGTGAACCACTTGTGTCCCCGCAACAACCAGCTCCCGTCCGGCTGCGCGACGGCGGTGGTCGTATTGGCCCGCACGTCGGAGCCGCCCTGCTTCTCCGTCATGCCCATGCCCGCGAGCAGGCCCGCCTTCTGCGCCACGGGACGCAGCCCGGGATCGTAGACGCGGCTGGTCAATCCCGGCTCGTAAACTGTTGCCAGGGAAGGGGTCGAGCGCAGGGCGGGGATCACGGCGTAGGTCATCGAGATCGGGCAGATGTGGCCCTGCTCGACCGAGCCCCAGACGATCATGCTCGCCGCGCGGGCCACATGGGCGCCCGGCCGCGTCGACGCCCACGGCGCGCCGGCCAGCCCTTCGGACACCGCCACGTTCATGAGCGAGTGCCACGCCGGGTGGAACTCGACCTCGTCGATGCGGTGGCCGTACCGGTCGTGCGTGCGCAGCACCGGCGAGTAGCGGTTGGCGTCGTCGGCCCACCGCTGCGCCTCCTCGCTCCCGCCGATGCGGCCCAGCCGGTGCAGGTCGTCGCGGTGCCACGCCGCGCCCTCCCGAGCGACCGCCTCCAGCAGCGCCGGATCATCGGCCAGGTCGTGGCCCACCAGCTCGGGCACCTGGTTGAAGACCTCGTGCGTCATGCGTACCTCCGGCGTGCTCCCGGGCCCGGCCGCGGCCCCACCTCTCGCGGTCCGCGCAGCTCATGGCCCGCTTCACACCTCATGTGTACGCCCACCGCAGCACCACCAGCGCCCAGCGCTCGCCAAGAATCGCCATCGCCCGCGCGACGGTGCAGTTGTCCACCGACCACTGCAGCGCCTCCGGCCGGGCCTTCTGTGCCTGCATGCGTTCACGCTAGGTCTTGTTGACAGACTCAGCAAGCTCCCGCTCGGGACCGTCCATGATGGAGTCATTTCCACCGTACGCCCTGAGCATGCAGCCACGACCGCTTCTCACCGGCGGCGAAGTCCACATAGGACTCAGCTCACCGGCGGGCCAGAGATCCTCGGTGCGGTCGAACCCGGCGCTGCCGAGCCAGTCCGGCCAGGCCAGATCGCGGGAGTCGCGGATGCCCAGGCGCCGCTGCTCGGGCGAGCCGACGAGGAAGAGGCCGCCGAACGACCAGAACGCCTGGCCGCCGAGCGACGCCTCGGGCTCCTGGTCGACGAGGATCACACGGCGGCCCGCATCGGCCAGTTCCGCGGTGGCGACCAGGCCGGCCAGGCCCGCTCCGACGACGATCACGTCCGCATCCGTCACGCGGCAGCTTACCTTGCTGCGATGGGCTTCCCGCGTATCTTCGGGACTCCGATCGCGACCCGCCCGTTCGCGATTTTGAGGTTTCCGCGGCACAATCCCGGCATGCACACCGAGAGCGAGGCGCAGGCGGCTCAGCGGCGTACGCTGCTCGACCCGGTCGCCCGGATGTGCGACCGGGCGGATGTGCCGGTCCACACCGGAAGGCTGGAACGGCCGGACGACGCATCGGTCGTCGCCCTCATCTGCGCCGCCCAGGACGGATCGTGGGACGCCACGCTGACGGTCGTACGCGCTCACCGGATCCCGGTCGAGCACCAGGCGTACAACGGCCGGTGGGGCCGCGACCCGCGGACCGGATACGACCTGTCCAGCCACGGCGACCTCGTCTACGAGCTGCAGATCCACGAGGACGACGACGGAGCGGGCGGGCACGGCCCCCGGCCGCTGGTCGTGTTCCAGCTGCTCGACGACGCCCAGGCGGCGGCCGACGCGCTGATCCTGTGGTGGCGGCGGCCCGCCCTGTTCCACGCCCCTCCCCCGGTCCCCGATCAGGTGACCGAGCGCAGACGGGCCGCGCGTACCGCCGAGCACCGGCGGACGGCCGCCCGGGCGCCGCAGATCCGCTTCGACGACGATGTCCGGGCCGACGAACTGGACCCGGCCGGGGTCGCCTTCCACTTCCCCCGCGAGCGCAGCGGCCGGTTCCTGCGTTCGGCGGTCGTCGCGCTCACTCCGCTGGACGACACGCCGCCCCACCTTCGGGGCCGCTGGCTGACCGTCCGCGCCGACGGCGAGGAGCTGAGTGTCGGCGTCGAGAACGTGATCGGCGGCAATCAGGCGTACCGCTGGAATTTGACGCCGTGGATGTGGGACCGGCGCGTGACGGCCTCGCCGCGCGAGCGCTGGCAGCTCGACGAGCCCGAGCAGGCGCGGCCCTACTTGGAGGCGCTTGCGGCCGGGCGGGTGGCCGAGGCGCTCGACCGGGCCGGCGTGGCCGTGGACGACCAGCTCGCACGGCTGCTGCGGGGCGAGCCCAACCGGACCTACCGCGCCGAGCTGACCGAGAAGTGGGTCGCCAACCTGTACGCGGGCCTCCGGGAGTCGGCGCCGTGGCGGTTCGAGCGGGCGTACGCCGCCTGGCAGGCCGAGCGGGGCGGGCGCCCGAAGCCGGTGACGATGTTCGGCCTCAAGGGATTGGGCCAGGTACGCAAGCCGAAGGTGGCGCTGGACCGGACGCGGTCGGGGCCGATCCTGCGGTTGCACTTCAGCGCGGGCAACCTGCTGCTGCCGCGGGCGCTGTGGACCATCCCGGCCGATCTATGACCGCGTCCGTACGCCCAGCCGCACCGCACGAGGCGGCCGGCCTGACCGAGCTGATCATGCGCTCGAAGGCGTACTGGGGGTACGACGAGGCGTTCATGGCTCGGTGCCGACCGGCGCTGACGCTGCACCCGCCGGATGTCGTACCGCGTCGCACCGCGGTCGCCGAACTCGCCGGCCGGGTCGCGGGCGTCGTCGCGATCACCGGTACGCCGCCCGAAGGCGAGATCGATCTGCTCTTCGTCGACCCGTGGGCGATCGGCTCCGGCGTCGGCCGGGTCCTCTACGATCACGCGCTCGCCGTGGCCGCCGCGGAAGGGTTCGCCTCTCTGCTCATCGAGGCCGATCCCCAGGCCGAACCGTTCTACCTGCGCATGGGCGCGGTACGCATCGGCGACACGGTGTCGGCCGCCACCGGCCGCACCCTCCCCCTCCTGCGCGCCACCACCCCCGACCAGCGTTGATCATGAACTTGAGGTGACGTTGGCCGGCGCGCCGACCCCCCAAGACCATGATCAACCGCCGCGGGCGCGGCGGAGACCGGCCGTCAGAGGCGGCGGTTGGCGAGGCTGGGCAGCTCGGACCGGATCCGGGCGAGCCGCTCCAGATCGAGATCGGCGAACGACACCCCGACCTCGTCGGGAGCCTGGGTGATCACGGTGCCCCACGGATCGACGACCATGCTGCGCCCGAAGCACGTACGCCCGGGGTCGTGGTCGCCGATCTGCGCGGCGGCCACCACGTAGCACTGGTTCTCGATGGCCCGCGCCCGCAGCAGGACCTCCCAGTGATCGCGGCCGGTGTGCAGCATGAACGCCGCCGGGACCAGCAGGACCTGGGCGCCACCGTCGACCGCCAGCCGCCGGTACAGCTCCGGGAAGCGCAGGTCGTAGCAGATGGTCAGGCCGAACCGGACGCCTTCGACGTCGACCGCGACGGACTGCGTACCCGGTGCCACCGTGGCCGACTCCTGATAGGACACCCGGCCCGGTATCTCCACGTCGTACAGGTGGATCTTCCGGTACGCCGCGGCGACGGCGCCCGACCGGTCCAGCAGCAGCGACGTGTTGAACGTGTGGGCCGCATCCGGCCCGGTCTCGTGGAACGAGCCGGCCAGCACCCACATGTTCAGCCGCTCGGCCTCGGCGGCGAAGAACGATCCGTAGTATCCGTCCAGCACCTCCGGCTCCGGCTGGGTCGAGGCGGGGCCGAGATAGTCGGTGTACTCCGGCAGCACGGCCAGGTCGGCGCCGCCGGCCTTGGCCCGTTCCAGAAGCTCGGAGGCGGCCTTCAGGTTCGCCGCGCGGTCGGCGCGGGAGTTGATCTGGCAGACGGCGACGCGCATAGCAGCCTCCTCAAAGGACTCAATCGGCTATCGGGCGGAGAAGGCGGCCAGGCGCTGCACCGCCTCGGCGAGCACCTCCCGCCGCTTGCAGAAGGCGAACCGGACGAACCGCCGGCCGGACTCGGGATCGTCGTAGAAGACTTGGGCGGGAATGGCCACCACGCCGCCTTGCAAGGCCAGATCGTGGCACAGCGCCAGGCCGTCGTCGTAGCCCCACGACCGCGAGTCGGCCTGCAGGAAGTACGTTCCCTCGCTGGCGAACGTCTCGACCCCGGCCGCGTCCAATCCGGACCGCAGCAGATCGCGGCGCTCCTGAAGGCTGTCGCGCAGCTCCGCGACCCAGTCCGGCTCGGCCGTCAGCGCGTGCGCCACGGCCGCTTGGAACGGCGTACCGCTGGCGAAGGTCATGAACTGCTTGGCCTTGCGGACCGCGGTCACCAGCTCGGCCGGCCCGAGGACCCAGCCGATCTTCCAGCCGGTGCAGCTGAACGTCTTGCCCGCCGAGGAAACCGTCACGGTCCGCTCGCGCATCCCCGGCAGGCTCGCCAGCGGCACATGCTCCAGGCCGTCGTAGGTCAGGTACTCATAGACCTCGTCGGTCACCGCGAGCAGATCGCGCTCCACGCAGACCTGCGCGATCGACTCCAGCTCCGCGCGCGTGAACACCTTGCCCGTGGGATTGTGCGGGCTGTTCACAACAATCACACGGGTACGCCCACTGACCGCACGCCGTAAGTCATCCGGGTCAAACGTGAACCGCTTATCGATGACGCGCAACTGCACCGGCTTGTGCGTGAGCCCGGCCATCGCCAGGTTCGCCAGATAGCTGTCGTAGTACGGCTCGAAGAGCACGACCTCGTCGCCGGGTTCGCAGAGCCCGATGAGCGCCGCCGCGATCGCCTCGGTGGCACCGGCCGTCGCCATGAACTCCGTCACGGGGTCGTACTCGGTGCCGTAGCGCAGCTTCCGCTGATCGACGACGGCCTGCTGAAGCTCGGGCAGCCCGTTGACCGGCGGATACTGGTTACGCCCGGCGTGGATCGCCTGCGCGGCGGCGGCCAGCATCCCGGGTGGCCCGTCGGTGTCGGGGAACCCCTGACCGAGGTTCACCGCGCCGGTGCGCTGGGCCAGCGCGGTCATCTCGGAGAAGATCGTGGTCCCGATGCCGCTGAGCCGGGTGCCGGGCGTACGCGTCATTCGGCCATTATCTCTCAGTCACCTAGAGCGACTCGTCCGCGAGCCGGCGGCGCAGCTCGCGCTTGAGCACCTTCAAGCTCGGCCCCATTGGCAGCTCGTCGACGAACCGGACCTGCCGCGGGTACTTGTGCCGGCCGAGGTGCTCCCGCGACCACTCGATGACCCCCTCAGCGGTCAGCTCGGCATCCTTGTCGGCCACGACGACGGCGCAGATCTCCTCGCCGTGCACCTCGTCCGGTACGCCGACCACGGCGACCTGGAGGACGCCGGGGTGCCGGGCGAGCACCTCTTCGACCTCGCGGGGGTACACGTTGAAACCGCCGCGGATGACGAGGTCCTTCTTGCGGTCGACGATCCGGATGAAGCAGTCTTCGTCCTTGGTGCCGAGGTCGCCGCTGCGGAACCAGCCGTCCACGACGGCCGCCTCGGTCGCCTCCGGCCGGCCGAGGTAGCCCGCGAAGACGTTGTGCCCGCGGATCACGATCTCGCCCAGTTCGCCGGTGGGCAGCAGCTCGATGCGGTCCTCCAGCTCGGCTCGGGCGATCTCCACCTCGACACCCCAGATCGGGTGGCCGACGGTTCCGGCGCGCGTACCGAAGTGGGGTTGGTTGGTCGTCGCCGTGGGCGAGGTCTCGCTCAGGCCGTAGCCCTCGAAGATGCGCGAGCCGAAGACCTGAGCGAACTTCTCCAGCACCGCGACCGGCAGCGAGGCGCCCCCGGAGACGCACAGCCGCACCTGGGGCAGGCGCTCGCGGCCCTGGGCCGCCTCCAGCAGTCCGATATACATCGTCGGTACGCCGTGGAAGACGGTCACGTTCTCGGCGAGCATGAGATCGATCGCGGCGTCGCCGCTGAACCGGGCGACCAGCACCAGCGTGCCGCCGAGCCGGAAGGTGCCGTTCATGCCGACGGACTGCCCGTAGGTGTGAAACAGCGGCAGGCAGCCCAGCACGACGTCGTCGGAGCGTACGTCGTTGGCGTCGAAGACGTTGACGGTCGCGTTCAGCACCAGGTTCAGGTGGGTCAGCAACGCGCCCTTGGGTTCGCCGGTCGTACCACTGGTGTAGAAGACGACCGCGACGTCCTCGGCCTCCCGGGTGACGAACGTGGTCAGCGGCTCGACGCCGGCGGACACGTCTTCGAGGCGCCGCAGCGGCGGCGCGTCGGGCAGCGCCGGTCCGACCGTGACGACCGGGATCCCGGCCAGCGCAGCCGCCTTGGCCGCGGTGCCGAGCAGGTACGTGTGGCAGACGAGGAGTTCGGCTCGGCTGTCGCGCAGTACATACGCCATCTCTTCGGCGTTGAGCAACAGGTGCACCGGTACGACGGCGGCACCGGCGGCCAGGGCGCCGTAATAGACGCGGGGGAATTCGGCGACGTTGGGCACCGCCATCGCGACCGTCCCATTGGGACGGACGCCCAGCTGCTGCAGCCCGGCCGCGTACGAACGGGCTTGCCGCCACAGGTCGGCGTACGCGATGCGCTGCGGCCCGTCGACGATCGCGGTCTTGTCGGGGTAGCGGCGGGCGGCCTCGGCCAGAATGCTTGCCAGGGAGAGAGCGGTCATGGAATCCTCTTCGGACGAAGGTCAGGCGAACGCGCTGACACCGGTCAGCGCCCTACCGATGATCAGCTGCTGGATCTGGGACGTGCCTTCGTAAAGCGTGGTGACCCGCGCATCGCGCAGGTACTTGGCGACCGGGTATTCGTCGACGTAGCCGTAGCCGCCGAACACTTGCAGCGCCTTGTTCGCCGTGCGTACGGCGGCTTCGCTGGCGTACAGCTTGGCCATCGATGCCTCGGTTTCGAACGGCTGCTCGCGGTCGATCAGGTCGGCGACCCGCCAGACCAGCAGCCGGGCGGCCGCGGCGTCGACCGCGATGTCGGTGATGAGCTGCTGCACCAGCTGGTGTGCGGCAATCGGCTTGCCGAACTGCTCGCGCGATGTGGCGTACGCGATCGACGCGTTCAGGCAGCCCTGTGCGATTCCGACGCAGCCGGCAGCGAGCGACATGCGCCCCTTGGCCAGGGCACTCATCGCAATCGTGAACCCCGTGCCCTCGTCGCCCAAGCGCCCGCTGTCGGGCACGCGTACGCCGTCCAGAACGAGTTCGGCCGTCGCCTGTCCCCGCAGCCCGAGCTTGCCGTGGATCTCGTTGGCGTGGAAGCCTTCCGACGCGGTCGGCACGAGGAAGGCGCTGATGCCCCGGTGCCCCGGCCCGCCGGTGCGGGCGAACACGAGAGCGACGTCGGCCCACGTGCCGTTGGTGATGAACATCTTGCTGCCGCGCAGGATCCAGCCATCGCCGGCGCGAACCGCCGCCGTGGTCAGGTTGGCCGCGTCGGAGCCGACATCAGGCTCGGTCAGCCCGAAGCAGCCCAGGGCGTCGCCGCTGCACAGGGCCGGCAGCCACTGCTTCTGCTGGGCCGCCGTGCCGTAGGCCGCGATGGACTTGGCCACCAGGCCGAGCGACACCGACACGATGCCGCGTACCGACGAATCGCCGCGACCCAGCTCCTCCATCACCAGGCAGTACGCCAGGTGGTCGCCGCCGCTGCCGCCTCGTTCCTCGGGAATGGTGAGGCCGAGGAAGCCCAGCCCGCCGAGCTTCTTCACGATCGCGGTGTCCACGCTCTCGCGGCGATCCCAGTCCCGTGCGTACGGGACGATCTCCCGATCGACGAAGCCGGCGGCGAGGTCGCGGACGGCGATATGTTCGGCGGACAGGCTCAGATCCACGACGCCTCCAGAGGGGTTACCCGCTAAACTAACGCTGCCAGTTTTGTTCGTCCAGTAGTTCCGGCGCACCCTGCGGGGTCGCGCCCTTCGGGTGGAGACTTCCATCATGGTCGGGGGGCGCGATCTCCTCGGGCCAGCGCGAAGGGAGATTCGATGGCGCGGCCACGCCAAGCACTGCTGAGCCGGGAGCGTATCGTCGCCGCGGCGACCGCGCTCATCGACGCCGAAGGGCTGCCGGCGCTGTCGATCCGGCGCCTCGCCGAGCAGCTGGGCGTACGCGGGCCGTCGCTGTACAACCACTTCGCGACCAAGGACGACATCCTCGACGCGGTCGCCGACGCCATCACCGACCAGGTCGACACGTCGTACTTCGCGCGCCTGGACTGGCGGCTGGCCCTGCGGCGGTGGGGGCACTCCTACCGCGACGCGCTGGCCACGCACCCGAACATCGTCCCGCACCTCGCTCAGGGCCCCGGCCGCCGGCCGGCCGCGCTGGCCATGGCCGACGCGGTCTACGGCGGTCTGATCGCGGCCGGCTGGCCACCGGCCCGGGCCACGCACATCGGCGCCCTCATGCGCTACCTGGTCGCCGGGTCCGCCCTCGGCTCGTTCGCCCGCGGCTTCGTCGAGGACCCTCAGTTGTACGCCGACCGCTACCCGCATCTGAACCAGGCGCACCGGCTGGCCGATCATCAGAAGAGCGTCGACGAGGGCGCCTTCGATCTGGGCCTGGACGCCCTCGTGAACGGCCTCGCCGCGGAGTACGAGCGCATCGTCGGCCCGCTGCCGCCGCTGCCGCCCTTGTGACGGCGACGCTCGCACCGTACGGTAAAAACTTGCACTGCTAGTTTGTGAGGGGACCCATGGACGCACGCACCGACCTGTACATCGGCGGCGCTTGGGTGAAACCGGCGGGTTCGGACACCATACCGGTCGAGAACCCGTACACCGAGCAGGTCATCGCCACCGTCCCGGCCGGCACGGAGTCCGATGTGGACGCAGCTGTGGCCGCGGCGCGGACGGCGTTCGAGCCGTGGGCGGCACTGGACCCGGCCGAGCGCTCGGCTCACCTGGAGCGCCTGCACGCCGCCCTGGAGAAGCGGGCCGCCCAGATCGCGACGACCGTCACCGCCGAACTCGGTACGCCCGTCAAAATCTCCCAGCGCATCCAGGCGGGCCTGCCCCTGGCGGTCCTGCGCAGCTACGTCGAGCTGGCCAAGAACCCGCCCGCGCCGCTAGCCGTGGGCAACTCCGAGATCGTCCGCGAGCCGGTCGGCGTGGTGGGTGCGATCACCCCGTGGAACTATCCGTTGCACCAGGTCATGGCGAAGGTCGCGGCGGCCCTGGCGGCCGGCTGCACGGTCGTGCTCAAGCCCAGCGAGCTGACCCCGCTCGTCGCGTACCTGCTGTTCGACGCGGTCCACGAGGCGGGCCTGCCGGACGGGGTCGTGAACCTGGTGCCGGGCACCGGCCCGGTCGTCGGCCAGGCCATCGCCGGCCATCCCGGAGTGGACATGGTGTCGTTCACGGGCTCGACGGCCACCGGCAGCCGCATCAGTCACCTGGCCGCCGACCGGATCGCCCGGGTCGCGCTGGAGCTGGGCGGCAAGTCCGCCAACGTCATCCTCGACGACGCCGACCTGACCAAGGCGGTCAAGGTGGGCGTGGGCAACGCTTTCCTCAACGCCGGGCAGACCTGCACCGCGTGGACCCGGATGCTGGTGCACGAGAGCCGGTACGCCGAGGCACTGGAGATCGCCAGGGCCGCCGCCGACGGCTACACGATGGGCGACCCCGCCGATGAGGCGACCCGGCTCGGCCCGCTGGTGAGCGCGGCACAGCGCGATCGCGTCGAGAAGTACATCGCGACCGGCCTCGCCGAGGGCGCTCGCCGGATCACCGCGGAAGCAGTCAAGCCATCGACCGGATATTTCGTAGCCCCAACGGTTCTGGCCGATGTCCGTCCGGATTCGACGGTCGCGCAGGAGGAGATCTTCGGTCCGGTCCTGTCGGTGATCCCGTTCCGCGACGACGACGAGGCCGTCCGCATCGCCAACAACTCCCGGTACGGCCTGGCCGGCGCCGTATGGTCCGGCGACACCGACCGCGCGAGCGCGGTGGCCCGGCGGATGCGGACCGGCGCTGTCGACATCAACGGTGGCGCGTTCAACCCGATCGCGCCGTTCGGCGGCTACAAGCAGTCCGGCTACGGCCGGGAGCTGGGCGCGTACGGCCTGGAGGAATTCCTTCTGCACAAGGCGATTCAGCGATGAAAGCACTGGTATGCCGCGCGCCCGGGGAGGCACCGGCCGTCGAGGACATCGAGCTGCCCCCGGTCGGCCCGGGTGACATCCGCGTACGCATCCTCGCCGCGGGCGTCTGCCACACCGACCTGTCGATGCTCAACGGCACGCTCTCACCGATGTTCCCGCTCGTCCTCGGGCACGAGGCCACCGGCGTCGTGCTGGAGGCCGGCGACGGCGCCGGCTTCGCCACCGGCGACCGCGTCGTGCTCAACTGGTCCCCGGCCTGCCGCACCTGCTGGTACTGCCAGCACGGCGAGCCGTGGATCTGCGAGACGTCGGGCATCCCGTCGCAGCCCCGCGGCGATCTGCATGTCACGCTCGGGCTCGGTGCCCTCGCCGAAGAAGTCGTCGTACGCGCGAACGCTGCGGTGGGCGTACCCGAAGATGTTCCGGCGGAGCAGGCGGCGCTGCTGGGATGCGCGGCGCTGACCGGCGTGGGAGCGGTGCGGAACACCGCGGGCGTGCAGCCGGGCGACTCGGCCGTGGTGCTGGGCCTGGGCGGCGTCGGCCTGTCCGTCGTGCTGGCGGCGCGGGCGGCGGGGGCGGGACCGGTGATCGCGGTGGACGTGGCCGAGGGCAAGCGCGAGGCGGCCCTGGCCGCCGGGGCGACCGATTTCCTGCTGGCCGACGGCGGCTTGGCCAAGGCCGTGCGGGCGCTGACCGGCGGGCGCGGCGCGGATCACGCGTTCGAGTGTGTCGGACGGTCCGCGAGCATCACGGCGGCATGGAAGAGTACGCGCCGCGGCGGCCGGGTGACGGTGGTCGGCATCGGCCGCCGCGACGACATCGTGTCGCTGAGCGCATTGGAGATCTTCCACTCGGCCCGGACACTGTGCTCGTCGGTTTACGGCTCCAGCGATCCCGACGCCGACCTGCCCGCGCTGGCTCAGTCCATCGTGGACGGTACGCTCGACCTGAGCCCGCTCGTGTCCCACCGGATCGGTCTCGACGAGGCGCCGGAAGCGTTCGCCCGTATGGAACGCGGCGAGGGCGCTCGCTCGGTCGTCCTCTTCGCACCGCTCGGGTAGCCGGCCGCCTTCGGAATGGCTATCGCAGGCCGCCGGCGATGGCGGCGAGCAGCAACGCGGTGACCGTACGCGTCATCGCGCCCCGGGCCGCCGCCACGTCCAGTCCGAGTTCGTCGCGCATCATCGCCCACGCCGAATAGGTGCTCGCGACGGTCAGCGACAGCAGCAGCTGCTCGCGGTCGTCCCCGGCCAGGGCCAGCTCCGCCGCGAACAGCGTTTCGATCTCGTCGCGTACCAGCCCGATGGCCTTGACCTTGTTCTGCCGCAGCTGGGCGGAGAACGGCTCGCGCAGCCGGGCCGCCTTGGCGCACGGCGACAGGATCTCCAGCATCTTGGCGCGCTGGATGCAGAACTCCTCGACCCGCTGTGGCAGCGGCAGGCTCGGCGACACCGGTCGGAACTCGGCCTCTTGCACCTCGGCCAGCCGCTGCCCCGACGCGGCGAACAGCGCCTCCATGTCCTTGAAGTTGGTCCACAGTGCCCGCAGCGAGATTCCCGCCCGCTCGGCGATGCGTTCCCCGGTCGGGCGCAGGTCGCCTTCTCCGATGAGGGCGAGATGCGCTTCGACGATGGCGGCGCGCGTACGCTCGGCCCGCGCGGTCCGGCCATCTATTCGGGTCGTCGCGGAGACGCTGGTCATGCTGCCCCCTCCATACTTCGCGACTGTATCCGGTCCGCCTCGGGCCCCCACCTCCAGGTAAGAGCCGTCTCATGGAAAGGCGCGGCCCTCCCGCACCCGGAGAGCCGCGCCTCGCGCCATACCGGTCAGCTGGTCGGTAGTCCGTTGGCCGGCGGCTGCGCTTGTGCGGCGGAGTACTCCTTGACCGGGCCGTCGCCGTCGTCGGTCTCGTACGCCGGACCGAAGAAGCTCTGCACCCCGCCGGTGACGGTGATCATGCGTTCGCCGCCGTAGCCGGAGTGATCGGTCTTCGAGTAGCGCACCGGGGCCAGGCCAGGCCCGACGTAGCCGCCCTTCTCCACCGCGGCGATCAGGCTCTCACGGGTGAGATCCTTGCCGGCGGCCTGGAGCACCTGCACGAACAGGTACGCCACGGACATGCCGTAGATGATGTTGCCGTCGAAGTCGACGCCCTTGTTGTATTCGGTGTTGACCTTCTGGAAGAGCTTGATCCACGGATCGTCGACCTGCGTATACAACGGCAGGTAGAAGGCGCCGACCAGCCCCTCGATCAGACCCTTGGCCTCGCCGAGCTGCCGGGACAGGGTGTTGTAGTCGCCGCCGACGCTGGAAACCACGAACTGCGGCTTGTACTGGAGCCGGGCCGCAGTGCCCAGCGACAAGGCGGTGAAACCGGGCACGGTGGCCAGGATGACGACCTCGCAGCCCTTGGCCTTGAACGAGCCGATCTGCGGGCCGACGTTCGGCGTGGTGACGACGTACGTCTGCTTGTCGGCCAGGCCCGTGGCGCCCAGGATCTTCTCGACGCCGGCCAGGCTGTCGCGGCCGAAGTCGTCGTTCTGGCCGAGGAAGCAGACCTTCTTGCCGGCGTACGTGTTCTTCACGTGGTTGGCCAGGATCTTGCCCTCGACGGTGTAATTGGTCTGGAAGCCGAACGTGCCCGGGTACTTGTCGGGCTGGTTCCAGCTGCGGCTGCCCGACGCCACGAACAGGTCCGGCACCTTGTTGGTCTTCAGGAAGTCCAGTACGCCGGTGTGGGTGGGCGTACCGAGGCCGTTGAGGATCGCGAAGACCTTGTCCTGCTGGACGAGCTGGCGTACCACGGTCTGCGTGTTCGCCGGGTTGTACCCGTCGTCCATGATCTTGTAGTTGATCTTGCGGCCGTGCACACCGCCGTTGGCGTTGACGAAGTCGAAGAACGCCTTCGACGCCGGGGCGATCTTCGAGTAGCCGGCCGACGCCGGACCGGTGAGGGGCATGTGGGTGCCGACGAGGATCTCGGTGTCGGTCACGCCCGGCACGTCCGCCTTCGGCTTGCTGCCAGGGCTGTCACCGCCGCTGCACGCGGCGGCGCCGGCGGCCAGTGCGACCGACGCGAAGAGCGCCAGACCGCGTCGTACTAATGTGGAATACATATGGCACCGACCTTTCGGAAGATGACCCGGGGGTTGAAGGGGTATTACCGACGGCCGCCGATCAACCGGCGGACCAGTCCTTGAATGCCGCCCGGAGCGGCGATCATGACGACGATGAGGGTGAGCCCGAAGATCGCCAGCGGGAGGTTGCCCTCCAGCCGCAGCGCCGCCGCCGGCGACAGCGAGAGCTGTTCGGAGGCGGTGTGCGCGAGGTCGGGCAGGAGCACTAGCAGAGCCGAGCCCCAGACCGCGCCGGCGAGGCTGCCCAAGCCGCCGACGACGACCGCCAGCAGCAGGTTCAGCGACAGCACCAGCGAGTACGCGCTCGGCGACACCGCCTGTGTGATAACGGCCAGGATCCCGCCGCCGAGCCCGGCGCCGGCCGCGCTGACGGTGAACGCCAGCACCTGGGTACGCGCGATGTTGATGCCGGCCAGCCGGGCGGCCACCTCGTCGTCGCGGACCGCCCGGAACTGGCGGCCGAACCGGCTGCGGATCACGTTGGCCAGCAGGAACATGACGAGCAGCGCAGCGCCTAGCGCCAGCCACGCCTGCCACTGCTCCATCGTCAGGTAGTCGGGCGGCGGTTCGAGGTAGACGCTCAAGCCCTGGTCGCTGTTGAAGACGTCGGACCAGATGGTCGTCACGGCCGAGATCACGACCGAGACGGCCAGCGTCACGCCGGCGAGGTAGGGGCCGCGCAGCCGGGCCGCGGCCAGCCCGACGATGAGCCCCACCACGATGGTGGTCAGTACGCCCAGCCCCAACGACACGTACAGCACCTCGCCGCCGAGGATGTTCGCATCGGCGAATGCGTTCTGGCACAAGGCGACCGTGTACGCCCCGACGGCCATCAGCGCGCCGTGCCCGAGCGACAGCTGCCCGTTGAGTCCAGTGAGGACGGTCAGCCCCGCGGTCGCGCACAGGTACGCGCCGATGGTGGCGAGCTGGAAGTTGCGGAACGGCTCCAGCGTGTAGGTCAGGGCGAACAGGGCCAGCCCCGCCACGGCGGCGAAGCCGAGGTGACGCAGCAGGGTCGGCATACGATCGGTGGTCATACATGCCTCGTCTTCACGCCGGAGAACAGCCCGCCGGGCCGGATCAGGAGGACCGCGAGCAACAGAGCCAGTGCGGCCAGCGGCGTGGCGTCGCTGCCGAGGTAGCCGCTGATGTAGGACAGGACCAACCCGACCGCCAGGCCGCCGATGACCGCGCCTGGCGGGCTGTCCAGGCCGCCCACCACCGCGGCGGTGAACGACGACACGAAGACCAGGTCCATGGCGTTGGGGTGCAGGCCGAGTTCGGTCGGGATGACCAGCAGCCCGGCTAGCGCACCGGCCGCGGCGGCCAGCGCCCAGCCGAGGGTGAGCATGCCGGCCACGTTGACGCCGAGCAGCCGCGAGACTTCCGGTGCGAACGCCGACGAGCGCATCCGCAGCCCGGCGGGCGTACGCGTGAACAGGAACGCGAGCCCGACGACGATGGCGCCCACGGCGAGGAAAACGTAGATGTCGTAGCGCGACAGCAGCGAGACACCGCCGACGGAGATGCCGGTCCGGCTGAACGGCGTCTGGATCGGATAGAACTCGTTGCCGTAAATCATTCCCAGGATCGCCTGGATCAGCAGAACCAGGCCGAGGGCCACGATCACCGAGTTGAGCGGCGAGGTGTGCGACACGTGCCGCATCACCACCCGCTCGATCACGGCACCGAAGACCAGCCCCGACACCAGCGCCGCCGTGAAGCCGATCCAGTAGGACCCGGTCGCGCCGGTGACGCTGTACGCGACGTAGACGGCGGCGACCGCCATGGCGCCCTGCGCGAAGTTGACGATCCGGGCCCCGCGCCAGATGAGCACGATGGCCAGGGCGAACGCGGCGAACACCGCACCCTTGGACAGGCCGTCGACGGTGAGGAAGATGAAGCGATCCATCGGCAGTCCTCTCTAAAAACCCAGGTACGCGTGCCGCAGGTCGACGTCGTCGCGCAGCGCGTCGGCGTGCGTCGACACCACCACGCGGCCCAGCGACATGACGGTGCCCATGTCGGCCACGGATAGCGCGCTGCGGACGTTCTGCTCGACCAGCAGGACGGCCAGCCCGCTCGCTTCGCGCAGCTGCCGCAGCAACTGCATGATCTGCGCGGTCACCCGGGGCGCGAGGCCCAGCGAGGGCTCGTCCAGCAGCAGCATCCGCGGCCGCGCCACCAGGGCCCGGCCCAGCGCCAGCATCTGCCGCTCGCCGCCGGAGAGCTGGTGCCCGGCCAGGCGGCGCCGCTCGCCCAGCGCCGGGAACAGGTCGTAGACCTCGTTCAGCGCCCGCTTGGCGTCGGCGCGATCCTTGCGCCACAAGCCACCCAGGCGCAGGTTCTCGTCGACCGTCAGCTCCGCCACGATCCCGCGGCCCTCCGGCACGTGCGCCAGCCCTCGCTGCACAACCTGCTCGACGGGTACGCCTCGCAGATCGGCGCCGTCGAAGGTGATCCGGCCGGCGGTCGGGCGTACCAGGCCCGAGACGGTACGCAGGAGCGTCGTCTTGCCCGCACCGTTGGCGCCGAGGACGGCCACGATCTGACCCTCGGCGATGGAGAGGTCGACCTCCTTCAGGACCGGTGCGCCGCCGTAGCCGGCCACCAGCCCTTCGATCTCCAGCATCACCCTGCGCCCCCAGTTGCGTGAGCTGCGGTCCTCACTGCGTTCCGTCCTCGCTTCACGCGGCCGCCTCGCTCTCAACGCCGAGATACGCCTCGGACACCTTCGGATCGTCGCGGACCTCGGCCGGCGTACCTTCGGCGATGAGGCGGCCGAAGTCGAGCACCGCCACCCGGTCGCAGACCGACATCACGAAGTCCATGTGGTGCTCGACGAGCATCACCGAGCAGTTCCCATCTCGGCCTGGCGCCCCGGCAAGATCGGCCGGCTCGCCGGGGATCCGTGAGCCAAATGGCCGCCCCGGAGGGCGGCGCGGCAATCCAGCGACCACTTCGGACAGTTCTGCGATGTCGTCGGCGCTCAGCCCGCCGGCCGGTTCGTCGAGCAACAGCAGCCGCGGGTGGCTCGCCAGCGCCCGCGCCAGTCCGACCTTCTTGCGTACCGCGTGGGGGAGCACACCGGGCGCGGCCGCCGCATGCTTTTCGATGCCCAGCTCGGCGAGCAGCGCCATCGCCTCCTCACGCAGCTGCCGCTCTTCGCGGTCGCTGCGGGGCAGGCCGAGCACCGCCGAGACGAAGCCGGACCGGGCCCGGTGCGTCGCGCCGGCCATCACGTTCTCCAGCACGCTCAGCCCGCCGAACAGCCCGATGCCTTGCAGCGTCCGCCCGATGCCCCAGCCCGCCAGGCGGTGCGGCTTGGGGTTGAGCGGGCGGCCGTCCAGCGTCATCGTCCCGGCGTCGGGCTTGACGAACCCGCACACCACGTTGAAGAGCGTCGTCTTACCGGCGCCGTTGGGCCCGATGACGCCGACGATGCCGCCGGGCGGCACGGTCAGCGAGACGCCGTCGAGGGCGACCAGCCCGCCGAAACGGACGCTGATCCCTTCCAAAACGAGCCCTGGCATCCTCACCTCGCTGGGATGGTGCCCGACTAATTACACTCGGAGTGTACGTAGTGGGCTGCATTCGTCAATGGCTTGTTGCCGGTCTGTGACGCGCCTGCGACATCGCGGCGATGAGCCGCAGATACGCGCCGGGTTTGCTGCACCGCTAGTGAAGCGGCAGGTCCACCAGCTCCGCGAGCCGGGCGCGATGCCGGTCCGCGGTGCCGAGGGCGAGTGCGGATGCCTTGGCGCGCTTGAGGTACAGGTGCGCCGGATGCTCCCACGTGAAGCCGATACCGCCATGCAGCTGGATGCAGGCCTCGGCTGCGGCCACCGCCACCGGACCGCAGTGCGCCTGCGCCAGCGACGCCGCCACGGCTGTATCCGGATCGGACGAGGCGACGCAGGATGCGGCGTAGCGGGCGACGGCACGGGCCTGCGCGACGGACACCCAGACCTCGGCCAGGCGGTGCTTGACCGCTTGGAACGAGCCGACCGGGCGGCCGAACTGGTACCGCTCGCGGACGTAGCCGACGGTCGTGTCCAGGCACCACTGCGCCACGCCGAGCTGCTCGCTGGCGAGCAGAGCCGCCCCCGCGACCAGCCCAGCCTCGACCGCGGCCACCGCGCCGGATCCGGCCACGACGAGGTCGCCCCGGACACCGGACGGGATGGTGACGTCGCACAGCCGCCGGGTTTCGTCCAGCGACACCACCGGCTCGCGTACGGTCTCCGCCGCGGGCACCGCGTAAAGGCCGTCGGACCGGGGCACCAGTAAGACGTCGGCCGCCAATGCGTCCGCCACACCAGACACTTGCTCGGCGACGGGCGCGTACGCGAAAGCCGAGAACGGTACGGCCAACGCGACCGCAACGTCCCGCAGCAGCGCAGCCTGGCCGGCGGCGAGCAGCGTCGCCGTGGCCACGACGGCGTGGCCGAGGTACGGCACGGGAGCCACCGCCCGGCCCAGCTCCTCCAGGACGACGGCGACCTCGCGGAAACTCGCGCCACCACCGCCCTGCTCCTCGGGCACGGCCAGCCCGGCCAGTCCCATCTCCTTGCTCAGCACCCGCCACAGCTTGAGGTCCACGGGCTCGTCGCCGTCGACCCGGGCCAGCACGGCGCTGGGCGGGCACAGGTCGGTCAGCATCCCCCGGACCGAGGACCGCAGCTCCTCCTCGATCGCGCTGTACAGCAGCTCTCCGCTCACCTCGGCAGCTCCCGCCATGGAATGTCCACATCGGAGCGTGGCTCGGGCGGCAGGCCGAGCACCCGCTCCCCGATGATCCCGCGCAGCACCTCGGATGTCCCTCCCTCGATGGATGTACCCTTGGCCCGCAGGAAGCGATGGGTCGGCGACCGCAGCAAGAAGTCCACCGCGGAGTCGCGCTCCATGCTCCAGTCGTCGTGGCGCAGCCCGTCGCCGCCCAGCACCTCCAGCTCCAGGCCGGTCAGATCCTGTATGAGGGCCGCGAACGACAGCTTCACCGCCGAGCCCTCCGGCCCCGGCTCCCCCGCCGCCAGCTGCTGACGCAGGCGCAGGCCGGTCAGCCGGATCGCCTCGGCCCGCACCCAGGCCTGCATCACGGCGTCGTGCAGCCCCGGGCGGCGCACCTGCGGCCGCTCCCGCCAGACGCGCGCCAGGTTCGCGATCGGTCCCCCTTCGCGGGGCACCGCCTGGCCGCCGATCATCACTCTTTCGTGCATCAGAGTGGTACGCGCAACGCGCCACCCCTCGCCGACCTCACCCAGCCGCAGGCTGTCATCCAGGCGTACGCCGTCGAGGAAGATCTCGTTGAACTCGGCCTCGCCGGTGAGCTGCCGCAGCGGGCGTACCTGCACTCCCGGTGCGTGCATGTCGCAGATGAAGAAGCTGAGACCTTGATGCTTGGGCAGATCCGGATCGGTCCGGGCGAGCAGGATGCCCCAGCGCGCGTAGTGCGCCTGCGACGTCCACACCTTCTGCCCGTTCACGATCCAGCCGTCGCCGTCGCGGACCGCCCGCGTCGCCAGCCCGGCCAGGTCGGACCCGGCACCGGGCTCGCTGAACAGCTGGCACCACACCTCCTCGCCGGTCCACAACGGACGCAGATAGCGCTTACGCTGCTCGTCCGTGCCGTGCCGCAGCACCGTTGGCGCGGCCATGCCGAGCCCGACCCCGATGCGCCGGGGCTCGTTGTCGGGCGCGCCGGCCCGGGCGAAGGCGTCGTCGACGGCCGGCTGTAACGCCCGCGACAGGCCGAGCCCGCCCAGCCCGACCGGGTAGTGCAGCCAGGCCAGCCCGGCGTCGAAGCGGTCACGCAGGAACTGCCGGCGCTCGCCGGCCGGATCGTGCGCGGCCAGGAACTCAGCGACCACTGTGGACAGTTGGTCCGGCGTCATGAGAGCCCCTCATAGTAGATGCACTGACGATGCAAATATAAGGCACCCACAGCCCCATAGTCGAGCCTGTCAAGCCGCCAAACTGACCGGCCACCTCTGGACCCGTGGCACTCGCCGGAAACATCGGAACCGCTCTTGCTCGTTGATCTCTGGACGTCCTGCAGTCGCATGGGGGCCGGGCGCCCGGCATCGCCCGAAGGGCGAGCCCAACAGCGTCCGGCCGCGACGAAGGACGTCCAAGATCTGCGAGCCGCTCTTGCTCGTTGATCTCTGGACGTCCTGCAGTCGCATGGGGGCCGGGCGCCCGGCATCGCCCGAAGGGCGAGCCCAACAGCACTGTGCCCTCATTCCCCCGAGGCATTGCGCCGCCGGTAGCCGCGAGTGACTATCTCCCCATCAGCACTCGGTGCGGTATCAGCACTCAGGGCGGTGAGATGCACGATCCGTATGTAGCTGACGTCGGCCCGGATCCTGCCGCGCGAGCTGCCGAGATCGCCCGTGCCCACGAAGCCTTCCTGACTGGGCGCCGGACCTTCGGCATTGTTCGGGACGTGGTGGTGAAGTCGTGGGTCCGATCTCTGCGTGCCCACGTGGACGCCGACAGCCCGGCCGTACCGGTCCGGATGCTCGACGCCGATCTGGAGGCGTACCGGCGGGCCCATCCGCTGGCGGCGGTCATGCCGGTGTTGCGGGAGCTGGTCGGCCGGGCCGCCATCGACAGCGGTCACATCATGGCCGTCTCCGACGCGTCCGGCATGATGCTGTGGCTCGAAGGGCACTCGACCGCGCTCTCCGTCGGCGAGGGCATCCACCTCGTGCCCGGCGCGGTGTGGGACGAGAAGAGCGCGGGTACCAACGCGATGGGCACTGCGCTCGTACTCGATCAGGCGATGCACATCTTCTCGGCCGAGCACTTCCGCCATCCGGTGCAGGCGTGGACTTGCGCGGCGGCGCCGATCCACGACCCGGCGACCGGCCGGATGCTGGGCGCCATCGACGTGACCGGCGGCAGCACCGTCGCCCACCCGCACAGCCTGGCCCTCGTCCGGGCCGCCGCGCGGGCCGCCGAGGCGGAGCTGGCCTGGCGCCAAGCCGAGCCGGGACACCTGTGGCTGCCGGCGGCTCCGCGGCCCATCCGGCTTGAGGCGCTCAACCGTACCGAGGGCCTGCTGCACCGGGACGGCGAGCGCGTACGCCTCGGCCGGCGGCTCACCGAGATCCTGATCCTGTTGCACATCCGGCCCGAAGGGCTGACCGGTGAGCAGCTGGCCGACGCCCTCTATGGCGGGCAGGCCAACCCGACCACGATCCGGGTTGAGCTGACCCGTCTGCGCCGCATCGTCGGCGATCTCCTCCAGTCGCGGCCTTACCGGCTCACCGGGCCGATCGACGCGGACTATGCCGAGGTGGCCGAGGCGCTCGGACGCGACGACGTGGCCGCCGCGGTGGCCGCGTACGCCGGCCCGCTGCTGCCCAGCTCGGAGGCGAAGCCGGTGGTGGAGCTGCGGCACCGGCTCGATTCGCGCCTGCGCACGGCCGTACTGGACAGCTACGACTCCGACACGCTCGACACGTGGGTGGCCTCGTCGGGCTCGGACGATCTGGAGGTGTGGGAGCGGCTGGCCGGCCTCCTCCCCGCGGGGTCCACCCGCCGGGCCCACGCCGTCACCCAGTCGGACCGTTTACGCGGCGAGTACGGACTCGGGGAACACTAGTGCGTCGGTTCGTGCAACGTTGATGCAACGTGCGTCCGGATAGCCTGAGCGGGCATCCGAGGTGCCGGGAAATGCGCATCGGATTCCTTCTCGCCGGACGCGGCTCGCACCGTCGCGTCCGGCGAGCTTACGTCAATCCGCTTCTTCGCCCATCATCACCGCGGCCATCCGCAGGTGCGGCACGGCCTCGTCGTGGCGGCCCGCCCGCTGCAGGGTGCGGCCCAGCACCAGGTGGGCGTACGCCTCGGTCGGATCGCGCTCGATGACGATCCGCAGCTGTTCTTCGGCCCGGCGCAGCTGAGCAGTGTAGAAGTAGGCCCGCGCCAGCAGCAGCCGCGACGCCACGTGGGTCGGTTCGGCCGCGACCACGTCCACGAGGAGCTCCTCGGCGGTGCGGTAGTCCTTCGCGTCGAAAAACAGCTGCGCCCGCTCGTAGCGTTCCTTCAGGTCCAGCTCCGGCCACAGCGTCACGTTCGTACCTCCTGTAAACACCAGCGTTGCCAACACTTGGGCGGCCGGCGGCATTCCATACGCTGTGCCCATGCGTGACGATCTCGGCCGCGAGGTGGCCGTACCCCGGCCGCCACGCCGGATCGTGTCGCTGGTGCCGTCGCTCACCGAGGCGGTTGCGCTGACCGCACCGCAGACGCTGGCCGGTGCCACCGACTACTGCACCCACCCCGCCGGTCTGCACGTACCCCGGATCGGCGGATCCAAGTACCCCTCGGTCGAGCGGGTTCTCGCGCTCGACCCCGATCTCGTGCTCGCCAACGTCGAGGAGAACCGCCGCGAGGACGTTGATGCCTTACATGCGGTGGGCGTACCCGTGTGGGTCACGTACCCGCAGGACCTCGGACAAGCACTGGCGTCGCTGGAGCGACTGGCCACGGCCTTGGGCTGGGGACGTCCGGCGTGGCTGGCGGCGGCCGACGCGGCTTGGCGACCGGCCTACGACGGGCCGCGGGTACGCGCAGCGGTCCCGGTGTGGCGGCGGCCGTGGGTGGTGCTCGGCGGCGGAACGTTCGCCGGAGATCTGCTGCGGCGGCTGGGTGTGGACAACGTCTTCGACGGGCCGGAGCGGTATCCTCGACCATCCTTAGTGGACATCCGCGCTCGGCGGCCGGATCTGATGGTGCTGCCCGACGAGCCGTACGCCTTCACCGCCGAGGACGGGCCGGAGGCGTTCGCCGGTATACCCTGCGCCCTCGTCTCCGGACGCCATCTGACCTGGTACGGCCCCAGCCTGGCGGAGGCCCGCTCGGTTCTGTCAGCGAGCCTTCCACTCGGGCGCCAGGACTGACCAGACCTGGAGGTCGCCGCGGCCGTCCGGGGTCGGGAACGCCGCGCGCAGGGTGCCGTCGAGGGTCATGCCGAGCCGCTGCGCCACCGCGATACTGCGCTCGTTCTTCGCATTCGTCCGCCACTCGACCCGGTGGATGCCGCGCTCGCGGATGACCCAGTCGATCAGGACCGTGGTAGCCCGGGTGACCAGGCCCTTGCCCTCGGCCGACGGCTCCAGCCAGCAGCCGACCTCACAGGTGCCGACGGCCGCGTTGAACGTCACCAGCATCACGCCGCCGACGAGCCCACCGTCCAGCCAGATGCCCCAGATGCCGCCGGTGTCCTGCGCTCGGCCGTCGGCGTACCGCTGCAACACCGACCGCGCGTCGGTGAGGTCCTTGGCCACGAAACTCGCACCCACCCAGGGTTTGATGTGGTCGCGGGCCCGGTCGATGTTGCCCAGGAACTCCTCGGCCTGCCACGGCTCCAGGGGGCGCAGCTCGGCGCCGCCGCCGAGGTCGATCGCGAACATTCGCCCAGCCTACTGCGAATGCCGCGCTCAAGATCCCGGGTAGCCGCCGCGCTCAAGATCCCGGGTAGCCGCCGCGCTCAAGATCCCGGTTAGATCAGGGATAGTGCTCGGATCTTGGCCCAAGATCTGTGCATTATCCCTGATCTAACCGGGATCATGGCGGCGTCAGACGCGTCCGGGGCGGGCGGCGTCACGCTTGGCGTAGTCGCAGACGCCGTCGGGGAAGATCTCCGCGAGCCGCTGCCGTTCGGCGGCGGACGGCTGCCAGCTGCCATAGAGGCCGCGCTCGATCGCCCGGTCCACCGATTGCAGCGAGCAAGCGTAGATGCTGCCCTCGATCGGGCCGCCGGCCACCGTACGCGACGTGCCGTACAGCGGGAACAGCTGCGTACAGGCACCGGCCGGCTGGTCGTTCAGGATGCCGTTCCACACTCCGGGCCCGGCCGCGATCGGCTGTCCGGCCGTGGTGAAGCAGCGATCTGTCGCCAGCGCGGGCTTGTTGCCCGACACGCCCCGCCCCGGATTCGCCCGGATGTTGGCCATCCACTCGTCGATGACCGCCATCGCCTGCGGCGTCTGGTCGAAGGCAACCGCCGGCCGGGCGTCGGTGAACCAGATGACCTGGTTCGACGCGTCGCCGTCGGCGTCGAGCATGCGCTGGCGGGTCGCGAACGACTGGTGCGAGTTGTGCATGTTGAGCTGGTCTTCGAGGTAGTGCCGCCAGTCGATGATCGGGATGTCGATGTCGCCGGTGAAGACCAGGCCGGACCGGTACGCGCTGGCGATGGCCGAGCGGTCGCCGCGCGTACGCGGAGCCGGGGTGGTTCCGCCGTCGGGAGACAACCGCATGTTGCGGGCGCTCCACGGGTCGAACTGGGCCGGATCGGCGCACGCCGCCGGGGTGTACGGGCAGCCCTCCTGCACCATCTGAGCCGACGGCTTCCAGCTGCCGATCTTCGCGTTGAGGTTGAGGAACTCGGCCGGCGTCAGATGCCCGCCGGTCAAGGCGTTCAGGCCGTACTGCACGCCGACGTTGTCCCACGTCGAGCGGGCGTACCCGTCCTCGCCGACGCCGTAGATGCTGACCAGGTCGGCCCAGTGCGTCCACTGCACGGTCTGGGCCACGCCGGGCGGATCCATCTGCGACCACAGCGAATCGAGCTGCATCCACAAGGGATTGTTGGCCAGCGGGGTGAGGCCGCGCCAGCCCGCGACGCACTCCGTCGAGCCGGGAGCGCCGCCGCGGTAGGGGTTCGGGATGGTCGCGCTGGAGTTGAGGCCCTCCAGCCACTTGCGGTTGTTCCAGTCGCGCCACTTCGGGTTGGCCCCGTCGGTGACGTCCATGTAGTACTCCAGCAGTTCGCAGTCGGAGATGTGGATGGTCTGCGTGACCATGTCCGAGTACGAGTACTGCGGTATCGCGGCGTCGATGACACCGCGCCCGTAGTTCTGCCCGTAGACGTACTGCTGGATGCCGCCGCCCGACCCGCCGATCCCGACGGTGTACAGCGGTACGCCGTGCGCCTCGATGAAGTGCTCCTTCACCATGAGCGCGTTCTCGCCACCGAGCACCAGGTTGTAGTGGGTGTTGGTGCGGTTGCCGCTGGACGTCATGACGGCGTACCCGCGGGAGAGGGCGTCGTGGTAGAGCGATCCGCCCGGCACCCGGCCCTGGTCGTGGCCGATCGCCACGCCGCCGTCGAACCAGAAGACCGCCCGCCCGTTCCAGGCCGAGTCGTCGGGCGCGCTCAGCCCCGTGCCCGCGGCCGCTTCGCTCAGCGGTGCGAGCATCGTGACGGCGTAGATGAACCGGTCGATGACCCCGCGCTCCCGGCGTACGACGTAATCGACCGTCTGGCCGTCGAGCGTCGTGGTCGTCACCAGGTCGGCCGGGCGTGAACCGTCGCTGGGCAGCGCCTTGAAGGTTCCGTTGGACGCGCGGTACTGGTAATCCACGACCGTCGCGGCGTTGCAGTCCTTGCTCCAGCCGATGACCGTGGAGCTTTTCGTACCGTCGGCGTTGAGGGCGTACACCTTGAAGCCCTGGCCGTCCTGGTTGTCGACGATCGGCTGGCCGAGCCCGAACTGCTCGGTACGGCACAGGAATGGGTACTGCTTCGGGCCGGCGAAGACCGGGCCGCTGAGCGGGAAGTTGGCCAGCCGCAGATGCTCGGTGTGTCCGCGGGCACTGGCCACCAGGTCGTTGCGCCCGAGCACCAGGCCGTCGACGAGACCGACGAGCGTACCGCCGTCCTCGTGGAACGCGCTGGTCACGTCGGACTTGTTGAGGCGTACACGGATGTCTTCGAGGCGGATGCCCGCGTCCGCGCGTACCCGGATGAGGGCATCGCCCCCGGTGACCCGGTCGGGCGCGCCGGAGAGCACGTCGAGCGAGAGCCGGCCGTGGTCGGGGTGGGCGGAGGCGGGGGCCGCGGAGGCGGTGAGGGCGAGGACGGCCGCCGCCGCGAGGACTCTCCACAAGGGACGGATCATTCGTCTCCTCCTTTTACGACGATCCCTCACGTTAAGCCTTCACCGTCCCGCCCGTCTCCCCGCGGATAAGCTGATCTCATGCCCACACCCGCACTCACCGCGCTGACCTCGGCGAACATCGACCACCGCGTGATACGCCACGGGCCGGTCTCGTCGCTGGAGGAGGCCGCGGCCGCCCGCGGCGTCGAGATCCCCGACGTCGTCAAGACCATCGTGGTACGCCGGTCCGACGACGACTATTACTTCGTGCTGGTACCCGGCGGCCGGGCGATCTCCTGGCCGAAGCTGCGTACGCTGCTCGACGTCAACCGGCTGTCGATGCCGGACGCGGCCACCGCCAAGGCCGTCACCGGCTACGAGCGCGGCACGATCACGCCGTTCGGTTCGACCACGGCGTGGCCGGTCATCGCCGACGAGCGGCTGCGGGGCCGGACCGTGACGCTGGGCGCCGGTGAGCCCGGCGTGGCCGTCGCCGTGAACGCCGACGACGCCGTCGAAGCCCTCGAAGGCACCTACGCCGACGTCAGCGAGCCCGAGCCCGAATGATCGCGGGCTTGGCGCCGCCGGCCCGGCCGCTTCGCCTCGCCAACATCCCGGCCGCTTCGCCTTGCCAACATCCCGGCCGCTTCGCCTTGCCAACATCCGGCCGCTTCGCCTCGCCAACATCCCGGCCGCTTCGCCTCGCCAAGATCCCGGCAGGATCAGGGTTAATGCTCGGATCTTGGGCCAAGATCTGTGCACTATCCCTGATCCTGCCGGGATCAAGGGCGGGGGTTAGTTGATGGTGAGCGTGAACGTGGTGGTCGTGTTCTTGATGTTCTGGAAGTTGTTGCTGAAGGTCAGGCCGTTGAAGGTGGCCGAGCCGACGGCCGGGCCCTGACCCGCCTCGGGCAACTCGTTGACCCAGATGCCGAAGCCGGACTTGGCGTCGAACGCGTCACCGCTCTTCTGCGCGCCGCTGATGCTGATCCGGGTGAAGACGGTGTCGGTGACGGGCTGGGCCTCCGGGTACTTGGACTGGAACATGATGCCCGAGTACGTCGGATCGACGATGTCCACATCGGACACCCGGATGCCGCGGAACTCCTTCGAGGCGGCGAAGGCCCAGATGGCGCCGAACGTCTGGTTGCCCCAGAAGTGCCCGCCCGCGCGTACGAGCGAGATGTTCTGGAACTGCGTCGGCGGGGTCGAGCCGAACCCCACGAACGGGTATCCGAAGTCCAGCGAGCTGATGGTGATGCCGGAGTAGGTCAGCATGTCCGCGATGTAGAGGTTGCGGAAGATGTTGTCCTGGCCGCCGTACACCGCCAGGCCCGCCGCCCGCCAGGTCAGCGTGGCCGAGAGGTTCTCGAACACGTTGCCGTGGTTGCCGGTGCTGCCGCCGCCGTCGATCGCGGAGAACAATGCGAACGCATCGTCGCCGTTGGACCGGGCGTCGGTGTTGGCGACGCGATTGTTGGTGCTCTCGCTCGTCATGTTCACGCCGTCCGCGAAGGTGTTGCGGATGCGGGCGTTGGTGATCGTGACGTTGTTGACGTGAACACCCCAGAACATGCAGACCGTGTGCTCCACCCAGACGTCGTCGATGGTCAGGTTGGACACGTTCTGCAGCTCGCCCCAGACCTTGCCGGGGCCGTCCTGGCGCGACGTGTAGTTGCCGAAGAACGCCAGGTGCTTGAACGACGTGCCGACCGAGTCGCTGCGTACGTCGAATCCGGCGTTGGTGTTCTCCTGCCCCGGCGGCGTCTGGAACCGGGTGTACCAGACACCGGCACCGTACACCTGGACTGGCTTCTGGTAGATGGTGAACTTGTTCGAGGTGTCGTAGGTACCGGCCGGCAGATAGACGCCGGTCCACGTGCCGGTGGTGTCCATGCGGACCTTGTCCAGCGCGGTCTGGACGTCGGAATGCGTGAACCCGTTCGGCACCACGTAATGCGCCGGGTCCGGGTTCGCCAGCGGCGCCACCTGCTCCAGATTGATGAAGTCGATGGCGTACTGCGAGGAGTCGTCCGAATCCTTCTGCAGGCGGATCGTGCTGCCCGACGGCACGCTGGCGTTCAGCATGATGATGGCTTCGTCGTAGAGGTGCCGCGGCGGGCCGCTGCCGGGCGAGTTGTTCGGCGACGCCTCGGCACCGTAGAGCCACGCGTACCGCGAGGTCAGCGTGATCTTCTTGTGGAAGGTGCCGTTGACGTAGATGCTCAGCGTCGCCGTCGTGCCGGTGCCGCCCGAGCTGTCCGGAATGGAGAACCGAGTCACCAGCGTGTTCGTCGGCGCTCGCGTCGTCCACTGGACGAACGAGCCGGTGCTGTTGAGCGTGACCGCCTTGCGGCCCGATGCCTCACCGGCGAGGTCGCCGATGGTGCGGTTGGGTCCGGCCACCTGCGCGCCGCCGCCGAGCGTACCGCTCTCGGCCTCGTACATGTCGTAGGGCATGTTCGCACCGCGGCCCACGAAGAACGGCTGCGTGACGGAGTTGTTGCCCTGCTTGATGGCCAGCTCGTTGGCGTCAACCGCCACCGTCGTGGTCACGGTGTACTTGCCGTTGACGGCCGTCCACGTGCCCAGGCTGATCGCCGGCGTGGTGGCACCGGCCGCGATGGTTCCGCTGAAGGAGCCGTTGAACGTCTGGATCGTGGCCCCCGACGTGGCGTCCTTCAGAACGAGTGTGAGGCCGTGCGCACCGCTGGCCGACGCCATGGTGCCCTGGTTCTTGATGGCCGCCGAGAAGGTGACCGAGTTGCCCGCGGACGGGTTGCCCGGCGACCACGACACGTTCACCGGTAGCAGGTCACTCGTCTGCACCGGGGCGACGACGAGGCTCGTGGCGCTGGTGAAGGTGTTGTTGGCCTCGTTGAGCTCGAACACGGTGTTCGACTCGTCGACCTTCGCGCTGGCGGCGTACGTACCGGCGCTCTGGGTGCCTATGGTGGCCGTCACGGTCGTCGTCGCGTTCACCGCCAGGGCGGGCACGCTGGCCGTACCGACCCTGGTTGTGCCCAGGTAGAAGGTGACGTTCGACGCCGCCGAACCGGCCGTGCCGCCGTTGCGTACGGTCGCCGACAGCGTGATCGCGTTGGTCTCGATCGGCGAGGCCGGCGTCCACGACAGCGCCGTCATGCTCAGGTCCGGGTTCGGGGCCGGCGTACCGATCACCTGGAACTCGGCCACCTGGCCGTTGGGCGCACCGGTGTTGGCGGTGAACCGCAGCTGCACATCGGCCACCGTCGCCGACAGGCCCGCGATGCTGACCTGGTTGCCGGTCGCCGGGCTGAAGTTGTACGCCGTCAGCGCCCGGATCGAGGTGAAAGCCGACGAACTCTGCTCCCGGCCGAGCACCTCGAAGGTCTGCGTACGCGGACCCCACGCGGCATCCGGGTTGAGCCGCACGTTGACCTGCGTGACGCTGGCGTTCGCTCCCAAGTGGACGGTGAGCGTGCTCGGGTACGCCCCGCCCGCGCCCTCCCAGTAGGTCGTCACGTCGTTGTCGTTGGCGTTGACGGCGACGAAGGTGAAGACCGTGCTGGACGCGTCGATGGGCTTTCCGGCCGCCAGGTTGGTCCCGCCGCCGGTACCCGTACGCGTGACGTTGTTGCTCTCCGGCGACGTGTTGCCGGCGGCGTCGCGCGCCTTCACGAAGTAGGTGACGGTCGCGGTGTCGGGCTGGTTGTCCGTGTACGTCAGTGTGCTTCCGGAAACGCTTGCCCGCAGCGCGCCGTTGGCGTACACGTCGTACGCCGTGACGCCGACGTTGTCGTTGGACGCGCTCCACGTCAGGCGGATCTGGCCGGACTGCGGCTGCGTGTACGCCAGGTTCGTCGGCGCCGACGGCGGCGTGGTGTCGCCGGTCGGCGTACCCGTACGCGTGACGGAGTTGCTGTTGCCGGACTGGTTCCCGGCCGCGTCATGAGCGCGTACGAAGTAGGTCACGGTGGCACTGGCCGGCTGGTTGTCCGTGTAGGTCAGGACGCCGGTGACGGTCGTCAGCAGCGAGCCGTTGAGGTAGATGTCGTAGCCGGTGACGCCGACGTTGTCGGTCGACGCGTTCCATGCGAGGCGGATCTGCCCGGAGGCGGGCTCGGTGTAGGTCAGGTTGCCCGGTGCGGTGGGCGCCTGCGTGTCTCCGGTCGCCGGGCCGTAGACCTCGAACTCCGCGAGCTGACCGGCCGGCCATCCGGTGTTGGCGGTGATCACCAGCCGGATGTAGCGGGTCGTGGTGGCCGCGAACGTGATGTTCACCGTGCTGCTGCTGGCCGGATCGAAGGTGTATCCCGTGGGTGCGATCAACCGGGTGAACGCCGAACCCGTCGGGCTCGTCTGCACCTCGATGGTCTGCGTACGCGCGCCCCACCCGCTCACCGGCACCTTCAGGGTCAGCTTGGTGACGCTGACCGAGGCGCCGAGGTCGACCTGGATCCATTGCGGGAACGCGTTGTTCGCCGACTCCCAGTAGGTGCCCTGGTTGCTGTCGTTGGCGTTGGCGGCCACATAAGCCTGGCTGTGACTGCTCTCGCTCATCGTCTTGCCCAGGGCCAGGTTCGGCGACGTGGGGCCGCCGGACGTGCCGTAGATCTCGAACTCCGACACCTGGCCGGCGGGCCAGCCGGTGTTGGCCGTGAAGTTCAGCCGCACGTATCTGGTGCTCGTCGCGGCGAAGTCGATGGTCACCGTGTTGCTCGACGCCGGGTTGAAGGCGTACCCGGTCGAGGCCACGATCGTGGTGAACGATGATCCGGTCGTGCTGCCCTGCACCGACAAGGTCTGCGTACGCGCTCCCCACCCCGTCGGGAGCTTCAGCTTGATCTGGTCGATGCTGGTGGTGCTGCCCAGGTCGATCTGGGCCCACTGCGGGAAGGCGTTGTTCGCCGATTCCCAGTAGCTGCCTTGGTTTCCGTCGTTGAGGTTGGTCGCCACATAGACGTCGCTGACGCTGCTGACCGAGGCGGTCTTGCCGAGAGCCAGGTTCGGGCCGCCGGCCGCGAGCGCCGGGACGGGCGCCGTGGTCATGCCCAGGAGCGCGGCCGCGGCGAGCGCCGTGATTCTGGCGCGCCGCGTCATTCGTTTCCTCACTGTCGGGCCTCTCCGTGAGTTCGGGGTACGCGGGAGTGGAGCGGGCAACTCCTGCGGAAGTTGCGGAGAATGGCGAGAAACAGAACAACTCAATGCAAGAAACTTGCACTGTATCCGCCAAACGTTACCGACGCGATACTGCCGAGTCAACGGGTTGATTCATGGTTTCCATTACGTCAAGATCCTGAGTAAGCCGGTGCGCGGCCGTCGCTGAGCGCACAAAATCCCGGCAGGACGTCGTTCCTGCCGGGATACTCGGTGGCTGCCTCAGTGGACGGCGGCTCGGTGCAAGCGCTCGTCGGCCTCGGTGTGGTCGAGGGTGGCGTACCCGTCGAAGGACGCCTTCTTGGCGTTGAAGGCGAGGACCCACAGCCCGGCGGCCCACGCGGCGCCGACCTCACCCGCGGACCAGGCGGCACCGCGCGCGGCCTGGTACGCGTCGAGGAAGGCGGCGGTTTCGTCCACAGTGGCCGATGCCGAGGTGATGCCGGCCGGCCACACGGCCGCGGCGAGCCCGACGACGATCGGCTCGGGCGCGCAGATGACGCTGTCCCAGTCGTGTACGGCGAGCGGCGTGGCCCCGCTCCATCGCAGGTTCTGGGCCTCGAAATCGCCGTGCCCGATGACGGCCGGCCCGGAGGTGCCGTCGAGGAGCCACCGCACCTCACGCGCGACATCGTCCAACCAGGACGGTTCGGAGTTCAGGTCGTCGAGGCGGTCGTCGGCCGGCGGCCAGAGCCCCGGATACCCGTGATCCCAAGCGGTCCACGGCGGTGCCGGAGCCAGCGACCCGATCGCGTCCGCCGCGGGCGCCCGCGCGATCAGGTCGGCCAGCACCTCGGCATGGGCCTGAGCCGGGGCCGGCGAGTCGACGATGAGATCACCACCGGGCACCAGGAGTTCGGCGCCGGCGGCGTACCCGCCCAGCGGATGCGGCCCGGCGAGCGGCTGCGGGCACGGGAAACCGGCAGCGAACAGGTGTCGGTGCACCGCGGCACAGGCGGCCAGCCGGGGCGCCATCGGCCGGATCTTCAGCACGACCTGCCGCCCGTCGCGCAGGACCAGGCCGGTCACCGACGACAGATGGCTCATCGTGAACAGCACCTCGGCCGGCTCGCTGCCGAGGTGCCGCCGGCACCACGCCGCAATATCCCCGTCGGCCACCGCGATCGTCGACATGCGCCGACAGTAGCGAAGGCGTGCCACCCTCACCGGGCTTGGCTTACTGGGTCTGGCTTACTTGGCTCGGCGCATCAGCAGCGAGCGGCCGACCTGATCGGTGAAGCCCCACGCGCGGTAGAACGGGACCATCTCCGGTTGGCAGACCAATTCCAGGCTGCGTACGCCGGCCAGCCGCGGATGGCCGACGACCACGTCCAGCAGCACCCGGCCCAGGCCTATGCCGCGCCGGTTCGGCGCCACGATGACGTCCAGCACCATGCCGAAGTACACGAAGTCAGTGAGCACCCGAGCGAACCCGACGAGCCGGCCCTCATCCAGCAGCCCGACGACGAGGTCGGAGTCGGCCAGCATCCGCTCGACGTCTGCCCACATAGAACTGGACGGCTGGATCCACCGCGAAGGCGCGAGCGGCGGGCCGCATCCAGCCGCCGCGATCACAGCCTTAATCGGCTTGCACCACCGGCCGCCCAATCCGCATCCTGGCCGGCGTGACTCCGAAGATCGACACCGATCTGGTGCAGCGCCTGATCGCCACGCAGTTTCCCCGCTGGTCCGGTCTGCCCATCCGCCCGGTCGACCGCGGCGGCTGGGACAACCGCACCTTCCACCTCGGCGACACGATGACCGTACGCCTCCCCAGCGCCAAGGGTTACGTGCTTCAGGTGGAGAAGGAACACACATGGCTGCCGATACTGGCGCCTCAGCTTCCGCTGCCCATCCCGGTGCCGCTGGCGATGGGCGTACCCGGATCGGGGTTCCCGTTTCCTTGGTCGGTGTACCGGTGGATCGACGGCGAACCGACGGCCGTGGACCGCATCGCCTCACTCCCCCAGTACGCCGCCGACCTGGCCGCCTTCCTCGTCGCCCTCCAGCGGATCGACGCCAGCGGCGGACCGGCCGCCGGTCCCCACAACTTCTGGCGGGGCGCGCCGCCGAGCGTCTACGACGCCGAGACCCGCGAAGCGATTACCGGCCTCGGCAACCGGATCCCCGGCGACCTTGCCACCGAGATCTGGGACGTGGCGCTGTCGTCGCGGTGGGATCGATCCGCCGTGTGGTTTCACGGCGATGTGGCGTACGGCAATCTGCTGATGCGAGACGGCCGGCTGGCGGCAGTGATCGACTTCGGCACCGCGGGCGTGGGCGATCCGGCGTGCGACCTCGCGATCGCCTGGACCCTCTTCAGTGGCGAGAGCCGGGCGGTGTTCCGCGCGGCGCTGGACGTCGACGCGGACACCTGGGCGCGCGGGCGTGGATGGACTTTGTGGAAGGCGCTCATCACGTACGACCGCGATCCCGCGTCGCCGCGTGTGCTCGACGAGGTTTTCGCGGAGTATCAGTCCTCATGAGCCTGAATGGAACCGACGCCTACGACGGCCGGGACGACCTGCCCACCCTCGTTGCCTCGGCGGTCGCCGCCGCGCGCTCGGCCGGCTTCACCAAATCCTGTACGCCGGCGCAGGGCCGCCTCCTTCAGCTGCTCGCCGCGGGCGTCAGCCAGGGCGTCATAGGCGAGACGGGCACCGGCTGCGGTGTCGGCCTGGCCTGGCTGGCGTCCGGCGCGGCCCCGGGCACCCGGCTGGCCAGCGTCGAACTCGACCCCGCTCGTGCCGCGGTCGCAGCCGCCGTCTTCGCACACCATCCAGCGGTACGCGTGCGGCCAGGTGACTGGCGGGAGCTGGCCGCCGACGGCCCGTTCGACCTGCTCGTGCTGGACGGCGGCGGTCAGGGCAAGAGCGGCGAGCCACCCATCGATCCGGCCGAGTGGCTGAAGGTGGGTGGAACTCTGGTGATGGACGACTTCACACCGACGGCTGCATGGCCGCGTGCGATCGGCGGGATGATCGACTCCGCTCGGATGTACTGGCTTGACCACCCGCAGCTGAGAACGACCGAGATACGCATCGCCCCGGATGCCGTCACCCTCGTCGGCATCCGTTGCCGCTAGGTTCCCCGGCCGCGGTATGGCTACTCGACAGAAGATCGCCAGTCTTGCCAACAGGGCGTCTCCCTCGCCCGGCAGAACTCGCGTAATGTGTCCCTGCTCGTTGCCGTCCTTTGAAGACACATATGATCCTCCAAAGGCGGCACTTTCCTTGGCGTAAGGTGCCTCATCGGTACACCATGAAGCGAGGAAGCCCAGGTCGCCGCCTCCCTGACGGCTCCGTGAGTCGAGGCTTCGGCAGGTCCGGGCGCATAACACAGCAGAACTCATATCATCCCGGTGTTTCCGACATTCAATACCGCGTAGGAGATCGCGAATGAGCAGCGGAGAAGAGCCCGCATCCTCGCCGGCGTCGCCGGGCGGACTGGGGGCCCCCATCACCCGTATCCACATCGGCGAGCAGGACGCGCAGGCGATCGGGTCGCTCGTGGACCGCCTCGTGGCCGAGATTCCCGGCCTGAACTTCGAGGATCACCTCGAACGCCTGGCCGTTCTGTGCCATGAGCTTCCGGAGAGACTCCGAACCATCCTCGTGAACTTCCGCTTGCTTAACCAGCCGAGCGCGGGGCTCGTCCTATACGGACTGCCCATCGACTTGGACGCCATCGGCCCGACCCCTCTGACCGACGACCTGACCGATTACCCCCGAGAGGTACGCCGGACCACCGCGCTGCAGCTCCTGATCGCCTCCCTGCTTGGCGACCCGATGTCGCAGGCGGGCGTACGCGACGGCAAGATGATCCTCGATATCTGCCCGCTGCCTGGCGACGAGAAGACGCAGCTCGCCTCCAGCTCGACCGGTGGCCTTGAGTACCACAACGAGGACGCGTACCACGACAACCGGCCCGACTGGAACCTGCTGCTGTGCCTGCGCAACCCCGACCGTGTACCGACCACCTTCTGCCGAGTGATCGACCTGCCGCTGTCGGAGGAGGTCAAGGAGACGCTGTTCCAGAAGAAGTTCATCCTCTCGCCAGACTCGTCGCACATTAACAGCGCCGATACCCGTCGCGTCGCGGTTCTCAGCGGCGACCGCCGGTCCCCGTTCGTCCGCATCGACCCGGCGTTCATGCCCCGCCGGCTCGGCGACGACGCAGCCGAGAAGGCCTTGGTGACGATCATCGACGCGTTCGACGGCGGCCTCCAGGACGTCGTCCTCGCCCCTGGTGAACTCATGATTATCGACAATCTGCGCTGCGTGCACGGCCGTCGTCCGTTCAGCCCGCACTACGACGGTAACGACCGCTGGCTGCGCGTCCTCACGGTCGCCGCCGACCTGCGGCGCTCGGAAGGCATGCGAACCGGCCGCGCGATGCTGCCGCAGACCCACTTCGCCTGAATCCCTTACCGCCGGCGGCTCGGCTCCCTCGGGCCGTCGGCGTTCACGGGTAAGACGCCTCTTCCCACAGCTCGTGGTATCGCACCAGCCGGCCACGTACAGTCTCCTCCGCCATCACCAGCCGCGTCGTCAGCAGCCACGGTGCCGTCACGGTCTCGCCCCGAGTAACCGGGGTCGTCTCGTACGAGACCTGCTCGTCGAAGACGATGAAGTCCGAGATCGAGCCGTCCGGCGAGACCGCACCCCCGGCGACGATCTTCACCTCGATTCCTGCGCTCTGCTGCATGGACAGAATCCGCCGGATCGCCTCGCTCTGCAGCAGCTCCGGCGACTCGTAAATGAAGACGCGCTTGATAGTTACGCCGCGCCGCAATGCCATCCGCTGCAAGCTCAGGTACCGCCCGCCGAGGTCATTGAGCCAGAACCCGGCCTCGAAGCCCATACCGTTCGCGCTCATCGTCGCCCAGCTCGTGGCCATCATGGACTTCGTGCACTTGCGGGTGAGGGCGAGCAGAAGTTCGCGATCCTCGCCCTCGTAAAACAGTTCATGGCCCAGAGCCAACGTTCCCAGCGTCTCCGACAACCGGTCCACCTCGCTGTCGGCGACCGCCCGGACCAGCGGCCCCGCGGAGCCCCGGAACACGCCGGCCGCCCGGATCACACGCTTCACCGAATCCTTGTCGAGCGACGATCGATCCATGGTGTCCATCAGCGAGGTCGCCTCATTCACGCTCGCGAACCCTTGGTCGATCACGCGATTGAGATGTGAAAGGACGTCGCGGTGCTGGTGCTGCGTGAGCCGCAACTGCTTCTCGAATTCGGCTAGATACTGCACCAATAGGGTCACGCCGCCGGTGATGAACGTGAGCACCAGCTGTTCCGCGATCGTGATGTGCAGCACCTCGTCGAAGAGCGCCGAACCGGAGAACGCTACGAACCCGGCGAGCACCGTCCAGCCGATCTTCTGCAGCAATGGCCTCGCCGGGGAAGCGGTGGCGCCGTCGATGGATGGGGTCATTGCGAACCTCGCGGTGTCGTGGCCACAGCATTGCCCAGTCCACGAAGAAATTATCATCTTCGATTGCTGATCCAGGGCGGACGGCAAACCGGGAAACATGAAAGACGACCGGTGAAGTGAGTGGGCACGACTGGGTTCGAACCAGTGACCCTCCGCTTGTAAGGCG